>Ga0265293_10000044_pt1 | contig 261190 bp, 208 predicted proteins | sample Munlanlewell138R_FD_192505 | JGI IMG/M metagenome (GOLD analysis project Ga0265293, IMG submission 192505) | Leachate microbial communities from a municipal landfill in Southern Ontario, Canada - Leachate well 138R | ecosystem: Engineered > Solid waste > Landfill > Unclassified | place...
CAAACCGTTGACTTTGCCAATGCCTTACAATCGATAACAGGTACTATTGAGTTCCGGGTTTATTTATGGCCGAGTCAGGGGCATGGTGCAGTTAATACGAGGAATTTACGTATTGATGCCCTTTCTCTTTACGGAGACATTTCTGTAATTCCTGAGCCGGCGGTAATTAGTTTCTATTTTGTCACTCTTCTCGTATTATTAGGATGGAGAAAGTTCAAATAAATATTTGAGCGGTGGCAGAAATAGTAATCTATGATCGTTTTCTGACTGATGATGAGTGTCGTGGCGTACAAGGCTTTCCGGCTAAAAAGACTAAGTTTTCTCAGGAAGTGAGCGACCTTGGTGATCCCGGTAGTTTATGAATGGCGAGCTGAAAGAGGAGACAAATAAGTGCAAATGCAAAATATATATTACCATTTATTATCGTTATTTATAACCTGTATTGGAAACGTACGGGGGAGCAATCTTCCTGAGAAGCCGAATATTATTTTTATAGTTGGAGATGATATTGGGCAAGGGGATCTTCAATGCTATGGGAATCCTTATATCGATACACCGATAATTAACTCCTTAGCCGAACAGGGAGTAATGCTTGTCAATTATTATAGTCCCTCTCCGTTGTGCGCCCCGGCGAGGGCCGCTCTTCTCACAGGTCGTTATAATCATCGTACCGGTGCGATTGACGTATCAAGTAATCGAGGCATTGACAGAATAGCTCAGTCAGAAAAAACATTTGGCGACTATTTTAAACATGCCGGATATACTACTGCATTAATCGGTAAATGGCACAATGGTCTATATAATAAAGAGTATTTGCCGCATAACAGAGGGTTTGATCTTTTTTATGGCTTCGGGGGTAGCCATGATTATTGGAACTGGAATCTTTTTCGCAATGACCAGGTTGAAACGAGCGATGGCCGATATATGACAGATGTATTGAATCAAGAGGCCGTTAGATTTATTAGAAGTAATAAAAACAGGCCTTTTGCGCTCTGGTTGGCACACCACGCCCCGCATTCATACGTGCAAAAGGGAGTCTTTCAGGCCCCCCCGCATCTTATTGAGAAGTACAAGCCTCGGGTAAAAGGTATTTATGCGGAAGCTGTAGCGGTTATATACGCAATGATTGAGGCAATGGATACTGGATTGGGATGGATAATTGAAGAGCTTGAAAAGCAGGAATTACGTGAAAATACAATTATTGTTTTTGTCAGCGATAACGGAGCTCACCTAAAAGGATCAAACTATAGATATCATGGTAACTTAAGCGGCAATAAAGGCGAGGTTTTGGAACAAGGGATTCGGGTGCCTGCAATTGTCTCTTGGCCGGGAACGATTCCGGGCGGACGGATTGAAAAGGCACAGGTTCACGGTACAGATTGGTTGCCTACGCTATACAGTCTTACAGGATCTAACGCTCCGGAAGAAGCTAAGCCGTTGGATGGATTGAATATAATGCCCTTACTTATTGAAGGTGATATGCCGGAGCTTTCGTCCCGTTTGTTGTTTTTTCAAAAAAACAGATATACTCCTGTTGCGCACAGTTCTGGAGCGATCCGGAAACAGGAATGGAAGCTGCGCTGGCCTGGAGAGAGCAAGTCAATGGCAAAACAGAATACGAGGGATAATTATGTTTTTGAGATAGCCAGATTTCTCCCGCCCTGGGAAATGCCAATTGCTCCTGATATTCCAAATCATAAAAATATAAAAACAGAAGCTCCTCAACTATTCAACCTGGTTGAAGATCCAGGAGAAAAAAATGATTTGTCCGCAATGCACCCTGAAGTGGTCAAAGAGCTATCCGGATCATATGACGCGTGGTTCGCTGAAATTTATTCCGAGTGGGAGCAATCCTGGAAAGATATAATTGATCACGACATCGCATATTGGAAAGACAGGGAAATCCCTGATCCGAGAAAACTCTTCGACGGCTACTGGCCATGGGATGGAGCACCAGCAGGAACGGATCCGGAAACGGCTGATCCTCTTGAAGTATTCAAGGGGTATTGGAGATACTAGAAGTAAACGCAGTGAGACTCGTGCCAGACTTTGACATGGGTTCGATGGGGGTGTTTGTTGCTTTGAACTGAGTGTTTGAAAACGCACATCAGGCCTGATCGACAAATACCAGCAGGCTTTATACAACTAATTTGATTTATTAAGAACTGTAAGTCAATGAAAAGTATTTGATTTTACAATATGAGCTGTGATATGACTAGAAAGGATAAGCATTTTGAGAGGATTGATTTCGGATGGATTACGCCGGGAAATTTTACGAGCCAATCAAGCGTACGACTCTCGTTTGATTTCAAATGGAACAGAAATTCCAACATTATCATATGCGGACCAGCCCTATATCGTAAAGGCAAAAGACAGCGCCCTTGTGTGTCTGGTTACGACTGGTGCCGGACATGAGGGGGCACCAGGCCAGCATATTGTTGCGTTGCGCAGTGAAGATAACGGCGTAACCTGGTCATCAGCCATTGCAATTGAATCGCCGGATGGTGTTGAGTCTTCGTATGTCGTACCATTAATCACACCAGCTGGACGGATTTATGCTTTTTACAATCATAACACCGACAATGTTCGAAAGATTCCGGGCGATAAACCGGCGTATCCTGACGGCTGGTGTCGGCGGGTAGATTCGCTGGGGTATTTCGTTTTCAAATATTCAGATGACCATGGCAGAAGCTGGTCGGAAAAACGCTATACAGTGCCGGTGCGCGAATTTGAAATTGATCGGCAAAATACTTCTGATGGAAAAATCCGCTATTTCTGGAACGTTGGGAAAGCCTTTGCGTATTCAGGAAAAGGTTATATTCCATTGCATAAGGTGGGAGGATTCGGCGAAGGTTTTTTTACGCGATCTGAAGGTGTATTACTTTGCAGCGATAATATTCTGACGGAAACCGATCCGGAAAAAATTTGTTTTGAAACACTGCCGGATGGAGATATCGGATTACGTGCGCCCGCCGGCGGCGGTCCGATTGCTGAAGAGCAAAGTTTTGTGGTTTTAAGCGATGGAACTTTCTTTTGTGTTTATCGCACAGTAGACGGGGCTCCCGCATGTTGTTACAGCCGGGACCGTGGACATCACTGGTCGGCGCCGGATTATCTGCGTTATCCTGACGGGCGTATTATAAAACATCCGCGCGCCGCAAACTTTATTTGGAAATTATCAGGAAATCGTTACCTGTACTGGTTCCATAATCACGGCGGGAAAGGATATGAAGATCGCAATCCGGTATGGTGTATTCCGGCCCATGAAACGGATTCCCGTGAAGGTAAAGTTCTAACATTCGGACAACCCGAAATATTATTCTATGATGACGATCCTTTTATCCGGATGAGTTATCCGGATTTGATCGAATTAAACGGTAGTATTTATATCACTGAAACCCAAAAAAATACAGCTCGTATACATAAAATTTCTGATACATTCATCAGACAGTTATGGGATATCAAAAATATCATCGATGAGCCTAAATGTTTGCTCGATGTTAAAAATGGCGGTGTAATTGTTGATTTACCCGGATTACCATGTTTTTGCCAACGCGATATTAGACGGGTAGATCATGGGAAAGTTGATTTGAGGCAAGGAATTACATTAATATTTACATTCTATCCTTGTGAAAAATCGACTCTTTTATTAGATTGTCAATTTGTAAACCGGCGCGGATGGTCTTTATGCTTATGCAGCGATGGACATCTCGAATTAAAAATGTCTGACGGGCAAACACAATCTTTAAATGTTTCCGAACCTTCTATAATTAATTTTTCAAAAGAGAATGAAATCGCTGTTGTGATTGATGGTGGGCCCAAAATTGTCAGTTATATAATTAATGGATCTTTTTGTGATGGAGATGCCAATTTACAATTTGGGTGGAGCCGTTTTAGCCCACACTTACGCGATATGAACGGACAGAGCCGTTTAACAATTCATCCGGAAGTCAGAAATCTAAAAATTTTTGATAAGGCGCTGATGACAACTGAAATCCTGATTATGCAACGAAGAGCTGGGGATAATGAAAAATAAATGTGTCAACAACCACTCTGCTTGGGCATATGTGATCGGACTGTATTTTCCTTTCGGAATCATGCAAGGAATGCAGGCCATGTTTCCGACATCACTGTTTAAACTGTTGGGTTTTTCTAACCAGACGGTCGGACTGATATCCGGACTTGGTTTGATTGCCATTATTCGGTTTTTATACACGCCCTGGCTGGATGGTGCCGCTTCAAAACGAACGTTATCATTTTGGACTTTAATTCTCGGGTCAATCGTACTGTTGTCCATAGGAGCTTTGGTTTATATCCAGTTGGATCCGGCGAAATTTGTTATCGCAATGATTCCCTTGCTGCTTTTAATGATTATTATCGGATCGGCGCATGAAACTGCGGCCGATGGATATTATATCCGGGCGCTGAATGCAAAACAGCAAGCACAGTTTATTGGCATTAAAACAGCGGTCATACGTATCGGTCTTGTATCTGTTCACATGGGACTGATGCTGGGAGCAACAAAGGTTGCGGCACATTATGGAGCATTCGGAGTGATCTGTTCAGATAAAACCGGATTTTATATCGGGTACGCGGCTGCTTATGTGGTGGCCGCTGTATTAGTACTTTTTTTTCTTTTTTGGAACCGGGCCATGATGCCGGTGCTGGCTAATGATGAGCCGGTAAGTCATACACAGTTCGCGATTGGCGAGGTGTTTAAAGAATACTTTAACCAAAGATCTGTATTTTTGATCATCGCAGTCATTTTTTTGTATCGCATCGGAGACGGATTTCTTGCAGCAATGAAAGTGCCGTTTTATCTGGACCCGGACAGCGCCGGCGGGCTGGGTGTTGCGGCAACGACTATCCCATATTATTCACTTCTAACAGATATGCCATGGATGATTATTGGAGGCGTTCTTGGCGGGTATGTTATCAAATGGCGTGGAATAAAAAAAACATTCCTGCCATTGGCATGCTGTATCAGCCTGCCAAATATATCATATATTCTATTAGCAATTTATCGTCCGGGTATCAATGTTCAGATGTTCGGCGAATCTATGAACCTATGGCTGTTAGGTGGATCGTGTTTAGAATCATTAGGGTACGGGCTGGCTTTCAGCGGTGTTTTTTATTACATGCATATTACCGCAACCGAGAGTGGACGCAATAAAACATCTATACTTGCCATTTCATTTGCTCTGATGAATGCAGGATGGTATCTGCCGGGAATGCTCAGCGGATTTGTTCAAGCAAAGGTCGGTTATGTCGGGGTATTTACGATTAGTTGCTTGGCAGGGTGGATCGTTTTATTCATTATTCCTCATGTGCCGGAACCGCTAAGCGAACGCTGCGGTAGGGACAAGGCAGCCTGAAGACGTTAAAGCGCGGCGAGTTCGCTTTCCAGTCCGACCTGAATATGCGCCTGTATTGCGGCAACAGCATCTGCGGTGTTTCCCGCGGCAATAACTTGAATCAGACCGGTGTGATTCTGGTGAACCTCTGACGGTACAATCCACGAGCGAACGGCATTCAGCATCATTAAACTCGGATTTATGATCCGCTGCAGCATTTGCAGAAGTAAACGGCTGCCGGTGCATTCTGCCAGCGTAAGATGGAACTCATGGTGCAGGCGCGCAAATTCCGGCGAGGTTTTCTGGTCATGTTCAGCGGCGAGCCGGTCGAGCTGCTGAGCAATATTGAAGAGCCTGTTTTTTATCTCTTCCGGCAGTTTTCCACTGACCAGTTTTACTGCGGCGCTTTCCAGAGTGGTTCGTAAAAAATAACGATCGCGGATATCCGCCGGTGTTTCCTGCGGGATCCGTACGCCCAGACGCGGGACGTTTTCAATCAGTCCTTCATTCTCCAGCCGGCGCAGGGCGCCGCGTACAGAAATGACAGAGGTATTGGCAATCTCCGCCAGTTTGCGTTGCGAGAGAAATGTCCCGACGGGCAGTTCTCCGGCAAGGATCAATGTGCGCAGTGTATCGGCAACCTGCTGTTCGCTGGTCGGTGCACTGTTCCAAATGGATTTAGCGGGCATAAGCATTCTTTCGTCTCTTGACAGTTAAGAAAGTATATTGTTATAACATCATTATAACAATCGAAAATAAGGAAAAATTTATGGGTTCAACTAAGCAACTTTTGAAAAACGGCAGTGTTGTGCTTGGTGCATGGAATATGATTCCGCATCCTGCGGTGGCGGAACTTCTGGCTGGTGAGAATTTTGACTGGATTTGCGTGGATATGGAACATACATCACACGACTTGTCATCGTTGGAAAACATTGGCCGTGCAGTGAACAAATCCAGGAAAGATCTGCTGGTACGCCTGCCGGAGTGTGATGCGGTTGCAGCCAAGAAAGCGCTCGATCTCGGTGCAAATGGAATTATTGTTCCGTGTGTAAACTTGCCGGAAGAGGCGCGGCAGGCGGTGGCGATTGCAAAATATCCGCCGGACGGGATTCGTGGCGCGTCACTGGCGCGCTGTACGGACTTCGGGCGCAACTTTAACGGATATTTTATGTCACACAATGACAATGTAATTGTCGTGATTATGCTCGAACATATTGATGCGGTGAAAAATATAGATGCCATTCTCGCTGTTCCCGGCATTGATGCGACATTCATCGGGCCCTATGATCTTTCCGCATCCATGGGACTCGCCGGACAGCTGGATCATCCGGATGTTCTGGCGGCGCAGAAGACGCTGCTGGATGCCTGTATTGCGCACGGAGTTCCGCCGGGATTTCATATCGTTCCGAATGATCCGCCGCAGGTTGCGGCGCGAATCGAAGCGGGATTCCGCTTCATTGCACTTGGACTCGACACGGGGTTTATTATTGAAGGCAGTCGTGCAATGCTGTCGGCCGCCGGACGTTGAAAGGAAAATCATGAACGTTGTACTGGAAGAAACAATTTACTCGCGTGCACCGGAACTGTTTGACTCCGCGACAGAAAAATACAGATTGATCTGGAACCTGATAAAACCGCTGGAAGAAAAAAAAGCGCTGAACTTTTATAATGCCGGTGCAAAAGCGTTTATCATCGGAACAAAAAAATATTCTCCGGAGTTTTACTCCTCGCTGCGTGCGGGAACACTGATGCAGCGGTTTGGCGTTGGTTACACCTCTGTTCCGGTCGACCTGTGCAAAGAGCGCGGCATACTTGTCGGCTATACACCGGGCGTGCTTGAAACCGCGGTGGCTGAACATGCAATGATGCTTATCTGTGCATTGGCGCGCACAGTGTGCACATTCGAGCGGGAAATGAAATCCGGGCAGTGGCGGAAAATAGAAGGAACTGAACTTCGCGGAAAAACATTGGCGTTAATCGGATTCGGGCGCATCGCGCGCGAAACAGCCAAAATTGCAACGTTCGGATTCGGTATGAAAATTTCAGCATATGATATTATTGCACCGGATGATGACATCGCAGATGAATTTTTCACCGGTATTGAACAATGTGTTGCCGGTGCAGATTATATTTCATTACATCTCCCGGACACACCGCAGACCGCGGGAATCATTAATGCCGCATTGCTCAAAAAAATGAAACGCACAGCATTTGTAATTAATACCGCACGCGGCTCGTTAATCAATGAGCCGGATCTTTACACAGCGCTAAAAGAAAAACAGATTGCCGGCGCAGCGCTGGATGTATTCGCTAAAGAACCCTATGAACCGGCGCTGGAGGCTGATTTCCGTACGCTGGACAACTGTATTCTTACACCGCACTGCGCGTCCAACACCAGCGAGGCCAACGCCCGCATGGCGGAAATCTGTATCGCAAACTGCGTGGCGCTGGCTGCCGGAAGAACCGACGATTTGTTTTTACTTTAGGAGATCAAATTATGCACCGTTCAATTGAAGAGCGTGTCGATTTATGGCAACAGTTTTATGCGCGCAAAAATAACTGTCCGCTGTTCGGGTTTTTTGCCGGCAGTGAATATCCGTTGCACCGGTACCGGGCAGTACAGTCTCTTCCTGAGCACAGGGCATTGACACCGGAAGATTTTAATGTAGCAACAGTGAACATCGAAATGATCCGCGTGTCGATTTTATCCGTCCTGGCGAGGATCTTTTTCGATTGTGCAACATCGCGTACGCTTTCAGGATCGACCTTGGCGACATCCACTCCCTCCGCAACCGGCATCTCGCACAGCAGCGTTTCACGCCCACCGGTCGACTCACAGTAGATCGTAATATTCTGCTCTGCCGCTTTTACCGCTTTACCAGCCGGCGGATGCCGGCTTTTGAGTTCTGGATACGGGCCTTTTTTGAATCAAACGCGTCAACATCCCGAAACTCCTTCGACACATCCACACCGATATAGACAGTTCTCTTATTCATCGTATACTCCATCCTTGTTATGCGAGCTCGCGGCTCATGCAACAGTCCGGGTTAGTACAACAAGGCTGAGCTACAACTACGGACTCAGGGTCCAGGACGCGGACAGCCTCACTTCCTCCGGTATACCGGGGACGACCCCTTCAACAACCGAAGTGTCATTGAAAGCAGACCAAAGATAGCACACATGGCAACATACAAGACGCGACGTTCCCGTCGCGTCTGCTTTCCAGAAACGAATATTAAAAGAAAATCAGACCCAGCAAGCCGCCGGCGAAAATATAGATGACCGGGGAGGCGGGTTTGCGCCAGTAGGCAAGAGCGAGAAGCCCGGCGAGCAGAGCGGATGGGATGCTGAGCTGCTGAAACAGATTTCCCGCGCCGGTAAAAAACGATTGGCCGCAGATGAACCAGGCGGCGGCGGCGATCATTCCGACGGCTGCTGGACGGATGCCCCAGAGAATTCCTTTAACAACAGGGTTGTTGGAAAAGTTTTTCATCGAAATGGCGATGAGGAGGATGATGATGAGCGACGGCGAGATAATACCGAGCGTGGCAATGCACGCGCCGGAAATTACGGAAAGTTTATAGCCGGCGAAAGTAGCCATATTAATTCCAATCGGTCCCGGCGTGGCCTGACTGATGGCGATCATATCAACAAATTCGGCGTTGGAAATCATGCCGGAGTCGACGACGGCTTCTTTCAACAGCGGCAGGCTGGCGAGTCCGCCGCCGATGGTGAAAAGGCCGATGTTAAAGAAAACGATATATAATTTTAAAAGTGACATAAGTTAAAATTTTTTCCCACGAATCACACGAATTTTCACGAAAAGGAAAATCCAGAAAATTTCCAGTTGTTATCTTATTCGTGTTCATTCGTGTGATTCGTGGGCGGTTTGTTTGCGAAACGGCGAAAAGAAAAATCCGGCGAACGCGGCAGCGATGATGACGGGAACCGGCGACCAGTTTAAGAGTGCAATGCCGGCGAAAGCGGTCAGTGTGATGAATATCTGAAACTGCGACTTTCTGCCTTTTTTGAACATGTCGATAAGCATGGCGGCGAGCATGACCACCATTGCGACGCGAATCCCCTGAAAGGCTTTCTGAAACCAGAAGTTATTTTGCAGCACCGGAATAAACATGGCGATGAAAATGATGATGACAAGCGACGGCGTGACCATGCCGGCAGTGGCGGCCACGGCGCCGGGAATGCCGCGCCGGTGATAACCGGCGAAGGTGGCGGTGTTGATCGCGATGATTCCGGGAACAGCATTGCCGATGGCGTACCAGTTGAGCAGTTCCTGATCGTCAACCCATTTGCGTTTATCAACAATTTCACGCCGGAGCATCGGCAGCATGACGTATCCTCCGCCGATCGTAAACAGTCCGAGGCGCAGAAACATCCAGTATAAAAACAGCAGGTCTTTCAGGAATTTCATAAAGGATCTGGAGTCTGAAAGTCTGAAAGATAAAAGTCAATGTTCAGACTTTAGACATTGAGAGTTTCAGCGTGCAGAAATTCCTTTCATGCTTGCCAACAACCGGCGGTGTCCGTAACATCCGCTGTTTTATATTTCGTGATAACCGGTTAAGGAGAAAGCACATGTTTATGCAATGGATTGCGCTGGCGGCACCGCCGGCGGACGGAAACCAGGCTCAAGGCGGCGGCATTCAGTTCATCGGAATGATGGTTCTGATTTTTGCGCTGATGTATTTTATGATGATTCGCCCGCAAAAGCGCCGGGAAAAAGAGCGGCGCGCGATGATTGCGGCGGTGAAAGCCGGCAGCGATGTAGTGCTGACGAGCGGGATTATCGGCCGCGTAACGAATACAAAAGAAAAATCGCTGATTATCCGCACCGCCGACGACACCAAACTGGAGGTGCTCCGCAGCGCAGTGGCGCAGGTTCTTGAAGACAAGGGCGCCGTGCCGGAAGAGGTAAAGGCTTAATTTTCGGGTGTTGAATTATGGATAAAAGCAGAATGTGGAAATGGGCGGCGCTCGCCGGACTGATTATCTGGTCGCTGGCACTGGTAACCCCGTTTGATCAGAAAATTAAACTTGGACTGGATCTGCAGGGCGGCGCAAGTTTTACGGTGCGGGTGGTGCGCGAATCGATTCGCGATCAGATCCGGCAGGAAGATCCGGAGATCGGCACCGCCGCACTTGATTCGAAAGTGAACAAAGAAACTGCGGCGGCGAAAGAGGTTGCGCTCGAAGTGATCCGCAACCGCATTGACGGGCTCGGGATCGCCGAGCCGGAAATTTATCCGCAGACCGACAGCGATAATATTATCATCCGTCTGCCGGGTATCGACACCAACAACATTGCCGAAGCCACCGCACTGATTGAACGCGCGGCATTTCTTGAGTTTAAACTGGTTCATACGGAAAATGATGCATGGGTGAACGAGCTGTTTATGTCCGGCATGGCGCCGAAAGGATTTAAAATTGCCGGCGCCGCCGGCGGTTCGGTTTATGTTCGCGATCGCGATGCAGTGCCGGATATTGATTTGACGCGTGTGTTCTGGAATGAACTGAAACGCTTCGGCGCAAAGCGCGGCGCTGATTTTATGCTGTCAAAAGATATTATTCAGGATGGCTCCACTGTATACCGTCCATTTTTTGTTGAACCGCGCAGTCAGCTCACCGGCTCTGCACTGAAAGGCGCCGGCGTTGATTATAATCAGATGAACCGCCCGCATATTACGTTGCAGTTTAACAGCGCCGGCGCGGAACGTTTCGGCAAAGTAACGGCGGCGTATGCGCCAAACGGTGAAAATAATGTCGGCAATCCGCGCGGCCGCAGTCTCGCGGTAATTCTTGACGGCACGCTCTATTCCGCGCCGCATATTAACGAAGCTATTTACGGCGGCAGCGCGCAGATTACCGGGTCGTTCACGGTGGACGAGGCGCACAAACTTGCCAACGCCTTGCGCGCCGGTTCACTGCGCGCGCCGCTGGAAATTATTCAGAAGAGTGAAGTGGATCCGTCGCTCGGCCGCGACGCGATTCAGAGCGGCGTGTACGCCACGATTTACGGCGCGACAGCTGTATTCATTTTTATGCTGCTCTATTATTGCCTTGCCGGCGTGGTCGCCGATATTTCACTGGTGCTGCTTGCCATTCTGCTGCCGCTCGGGATGTGGTTTACGTCCGGCGTATTCGGTTTGTTTGCGCCGGAAGGCGCGCAGCCGGGGCTGCCGGTGTTCACACTGCCGGGAATCGCCGGTATAGCACTGACGATCGGCATGGCGGTGGATGCCAACGTGCTGATTTATGAACGCATCCGCGAAGAACTCACCGACGGAAAAAGTGTGCGCGGCGCAATTACCGCCGGTTATGACAAGGCGTTCAGCACTATTTTTGATGCCAACATTACTACACTGCTGACGGCAGTCATTCTGTTCTGGCAGGGTTCCGGCGCAATCCGCGGGTTTGCCGTCACGCTCGCCGCCGGTATCATTATCAGCATGCTCATCGTGCTGGTGTTTACCCGCCTGATTCTCGAATCGCTGGCCGACTGGTTTAAGCTGCAAACTATTCGCATGTTTTCACTCATTCCGCGCGGGACAAAAATTGATTTTGTCGGTATGCGCGCGCCAGCGATTGCACTGCCGGTGCTGATTATTATTGGCAGCTGGATTGTATTTGCAGTCAAAGGCCCCGACAACTTCGGTATCGATTTTACCGGCGGGACATCCTATCAGCTCCGCTTTGAACAGGCACCGGAAGTCGGCGCTGTGCGTGCGGTGCTGGCAGATGCCGGCATCAGCGATGCAACCATTCAGTACCAGCGTGCATTTGGAGAAAACATCGGCGATGTGCTGGAAGTGAAAGTTTCCTTTGAGAATGGTGATGAGGCGCTGGCGGCGATGGAGACCGCCTTTAAAGATGCAGGAATTTCAGTGTCCGGCGAAGAAAAAATCGGACCGCAGATCGGCGAAGAACTTAAACGCCAGGGGGTTGTTTCGCTCATTGCAGCGATGATCGGCATTATTATTTATCTATCGATCCGTTTTGAATTTTCATTTGCTATAGGAGCAATTATCGCACTGCTGCATGACGTATTGATTACTGTGGGAATTTACTGTCTGCTCGGCCGGCAGTTGAATCTCGCAATTGTTGCGGCGCTGCTGACCATTGTCGGTTATTCTGTAAACGATACGATCGTAACTTTCGACCGCATCCGTGAAGAAGTTAAACTGGCGCAGGGACGCAGTAAACTCAGCTTCCGCGAAATTGCCAATATGGCTATTAACCAGACGCTGTCGCGTACCATACTGACTTCGTTAACGACGCTGTTAACAGTGGCTTCGCTGCTGATCTTCGGCGGCGGTGCAATTAATGATATGGCACTGGCGCTGTTTATCGGAATCATCGTTGGTATCTATTCGTCTGTCTTCATCGCGCTGCCGGTCGTTATGATCTGGCACCGTGAAAAGAAAGTCTAGGGAATGGAATGATGGATTGATGGAATATTGGAATGATAGGGAAACATAAATAACCCGCCATTTCATTATTCCAACATTCCAATATTCCAACGTTCCATTCTTTATGTCCGCGAATTGGAAATTTAAGCCGGTTGATGAAGCGCTTGCAGAGCGTTTTGCACTGGATCTAAACCTGCCGCAACCGGTTGCTGTACTGCTTGTACAGCGCGGCTGCCGTACGGTAGAAGATGCGGAGCGGTTTTTAAATCCGTCGCTCGCCGCACTGCGCGATCCGTTTGAACTGCCGGATATGGATAAAGCGGTGGAACGGATTTTGCACGCACTGAGTGCCGGCGAACCAATTACTGTATTCGGCGACTATGATGTCGACGGCATTTGCAGCACCGCCATGCTCGTCCGTATTCTGCGCGAACTCGGCGGTCGTGTTTCCACTTATATTCCCAGCCGTTTTACTGAGGGCTACGGCCTTTCCGCGGAAGCGCTCCAGGCGTGTCTGGAAGAACATTCGCCGGCGCTCATAATCACCGTTGACTGCGGCAGTAATTCGACCGCTGCGGTGGAGTTGGCGCGCACCGCCGGTGTCGATGTGGTTGTGACCGATCATCACGAACTGTCCGGTGCACCGGCACCGGCGGTTGCAGTGGTAAATCCGAAATGTGCCGGCGATCATCCGGCAAAAATTCTTGCCGGCGTCGGCGTTACCTTCAAGCTGTGCCATGCCATTCTGAAAACCGGCCGCGCAAGGGGGTGCACCCTGTGTGCGGCGGTGGATTTGAGGAAATATCTTGATTTTGTCGCTGTCGCCACTGTGACCGATATGGTTCCGCTGATTGATGAAAATCGCACACTTGTTCGCGCCGGTTTTCAAATGCTTGAGAACTCGCACTGGGCCGGCTGGAATGCATTAAAAAAGCTCGCTGGCGTCGATGGTGCGGTGCAATGCTGGCACGCCGGCTTTGCGCTTGGCCCGCGTATTAATGCCGCCGGGCGCACCGGCAGCGCCGCCGCCGCACTGGAACTGCTGCTCACAGATCTGCCGGCGCGTGCCGAAGAACTCGCTGCGCAGCTGGATGCTGCCAACCGTGAACGGCAGGAAATTGAGCGTGGCATCGTAGATGAGGCTGTGGCTGAAATTGATGCGTATTTTGATAAAACAAAACATTACGGACTCGTCATCGCACGTTCCGGCTGGCATCCCGGAGTTATCGGTATTGTCGCATCGCGGCTCGTTGCACGCTACCACCGGCCGGTCGCCGTGATCGGCATGGACGGCAACAGCGGTCGCGGTTCGTGCCGCAGTATCGACGCGTTTAATGTGCTCGAAGGGCTTGGTGCGTGCGCCGATTTATTGAAACAGTACGGTGGACATTCCATGGCTGCCGGTCTGGAAGTGCAGGCGGAAAACCTTGATGCATTTAAAATCCGGTTTAATGCAGCTGCCGCCGCACAACTGCAGAATATCGATTTACAGCCGGTGATTGAAATCAACAGCACCGTTTCACTGGCCGATATTTCGCCGGCGATGCTCGACGGCGTAAAACGTTCCGGTCCGTTCGGTCAGGACAACCGGGAGCCGGTCTGGGCGGTGTTCGGTGTTACGGCAGAGGACTGCCGGATTCTACAAGACAAGCATCTGAAGCTCACGTTGTCCGACGGCATAGAAATGCGCGACGCAATCGGTTTCAACCTTGCTGAAAAACTGCCTGCCGGTAACATTGACGTTGCTTTCACCCTGCAGGAAAATGTCTGGAACGGCCGCACGACGCTGCAACTGCATATTAAGGATATACGCACCGCAGCGCGGAGTGATACGCTTTAAAAGCAAAGAACCCCGGGGAGGGCGGTGTGTTGATCAGTCAGGCCTGACTGATCAATTAAAAATCGGCGCAAAATACTCGCAGTGCAAATTATTCTTTTAAAGAACTTTCCTGTACGATATCATTGCAGGTATGAAAACACTACTGCTGGTATTTTTTTTCATCTCTCTCAGAATTTTTGCCGCACCGCCGGAAGTTGAACAGCACGCGGCGGCACTGCGAACCATTTTGAAACAGGCGGACGAAGCTTATTACAATCAGCACCGCTCCATTATGAGCGATGAAGCATACGATTCGCTGCGCGCGCAGTTTGATTCTCTGCTTGCCGGCTGGCCGGAACTTTCCGGTGAGCATCCCGTTGGTGCCCCGGTTGGGAAAACCGGCCGGTATATCGAGCACACCGCGCCGGTACTCGGGTTACAGAAAATTTATTCAGATGCGGAGCTCGAGCAGTTTATCCGGCGAACCGGAGATACATCGTATTGCATTGAGCCGAAAATCGACGGGCTGACGGTTGTATTGCATTACCGCAACGGATTTCTTGTACAGGCGGCTACACGCGGCGACGGGGAAACCGGGTGTGATGTTACTGCCGCAATGCTTGCGTCCGGTGCTGTTCCGGCAAAACTGAATAAAATAGAGGCAAACTCACCGCTGCGTTTACAGTTGAGCGGATACGGCAAAGATACCGCATCTACATTGATCGTCCGCGGCGAAGCGTTTTTCACTGCGCCGGAATTTGAAAAACTTGGATTAAAACATCCGCGCAATGCGGCATCCGGCACTCTCATGCTCACCGACTTCGCTGAAATCGCCCGCCGGAATTTATCGGTGCAAATATTTGAACTGCTGGCCGCCGATGAACTGCCGGACACGCATTCCGGCGCCATTCATTTAATCCGCGCCGCTGGACTTCCGGCGATTGACAGCGTTGAAGTTCCGGTCGCGGATGTTATAGCCGCAGTTGAAAAAATGAATTGCCGACGAGCTGAACTGCCGTTCGAAACGGACGGTATCGTTGTTAAAATGAACACCTTAAATGCCGCCAAAACACTCGGTTCTACTGCACAGCATCCTCGCAGCGCTGTAGCGCGGAAGTATAAAACTGCACCGGTTACTGCAAAGTTGCTGGCGGTGGAATGGTCGCGCAGTAAAACCGGCAGACTCATACCGGTTGCAGTTTTTGAGCCGGTGGAAATTTCCGGTGCCACCATTCGGCGCGCTTCGCTTTATAATGTAGAACATTTGCGTGCAATGGATTTAAAAATCGGTGATATCATCACCGTTATTCGTTCCGGCGGCGCTGTTCCCGAAATCACCGGTGTTCTGAAAGAGCACCGCACCGGCACGGAAAAAGAAATCCCAATAGAACCGCAACAAACATTGATGGATTGATAAGCCGGTGCAAATTCAAAAACACATAATGTATCTTGCTGTTGCGCCTCTTTTGGTGAGCCCGATGTCCTCTGATTGCCGCCTTTGGCGCCAGCGCCATGCGGACAAACCTTAAGATGACCGGCATTGATCATTAACCATTCATAATCCGGCTCAACGATTAGAGTTTCCAGTAGTTTTTCCCATAAACCTCTATTGCGCCAGCGGTGGAATCTGCGATGCGTGTTCTTCCGGTCTGCGAAATCCGGCGGCAGATCCTGCCAGGGCGTACCTGTGCGTAAAATCCAGAAAACAGCGTTGATAAACCGCCGGTTATCGTGGCTTTACCGCTTCGGCTGCCGGCTCTGCCGGGCAGCAGCGGCTCAAGCAGATCCCAGTCTCATCTGAAATGTCGTACCATCGATGTGAAGGAAGAGAGTTTTGTTTTATGCACCGATTTTATTGAAATCATTTTTCTATATCATCATAACTTGTGACGACACACTCTAGAAACGATTCTGAAACGGGCGAATGACGCTGTCATAATCCATGTGGAAATGAGTACAAAAAAAGCCGTCCCGAAGGACGGCTTTTTAAATTTTCGGTGTGAAAATTTATTTCGCCAGTTTACGCAGTGCGTTTGCGGCACGGCGTTTGCGGCGGATGGCGGTATTTTTTTTGATGACACCGCGTTTGACCGCTTTATCCAGCGTGGATGCGTAGCTGCTGACCGCTGCGGCGGCAGTTTCGGCAGAACCGGCGGCAAGCGCTTCGCGCGATTTACGGCGGGAGGTTTTCACTTTCGTTTTTACCGCGAGATTGCCTTCACGCCGTTTTTCGGATGAACGCATTCTTTTTTTGGCACTTTTAATATTCGGCATAATTTAAACCTTGATTACGAATTAGTATAGTTGGCGATACGCAGATCACGAGCGGCGCGGGAGCGGGCGCGTGCCTGTTTTTTACGACGTTTGTCGCCCGGCTTCTCAAAGTGCCGGCGTCCGCGCATTTCTTTCAGAATACCTTCGCGGTCAAGCAGCTTTTTCAGGCGGCGGAGTCCTTTTTCTACCGGTTCTCCACGGCGTAATTTTACTTCACATGTTGTACTGGCCATATTTTTAACACCCCCTTCAAGGGCTTATTTCTCAATAAAAGAGCAAAAACCTATGCAATCGCCGGTGGTTTGTCAAAGGCAAAAAATGTGAATAAATTTTAATCCTGCATGAACGCTGGCAGATATGAATAAAACTTAAACCCTTGATTCCGGTTAATTATGCGCGCCGCCTATTTCACGTCAGCAGTGTTTCGTCCTCCGGCTTATGCTCCCGGCGAAGTTTTTCCGGCGGCCAGCGCCGGCCTGCCAGCAGGAGTGAACTGGCGAAGATAGCCAGCATCCACAGTCCGCCGAACAGAATAATGGAAAGCCACGGATAATTTTCGTAGGTCTGCCGGAGATCGGTGATGACGGTTTGCAAGAAGATAACAGACAGGATCACCGGCGTGAGCCAGCGTATTGCAAAATCCCAGATGCGCGGCAGATGTGTGCCGCCGAGCGTGTTGACGTATGCGCGTGCAACGCGCGCTTTCATGATCCAGCCGACCAGAATGCACTGAATAATGCCGCCGAGAATTAATCCGTAATTGGTGATAAAATGATCCACGATGTCGAGAATCATCAGTCCGGCGCGCGTGGTGAAAATGGTGCTGCCAAAGAGTCCGGCGATGCAAAGTCCGGTCACGGCCTTTCGGCGCGGAATATTAAATTTGTCCATCAGCGCACAGGCAGTGGCTTCGAGCAGGGAAATCGCTGAAGAAATTCCGGCGACGATCAGCACAACAAAAAACATGATTCCAAATGCGACGCGTCCAAAGGGAAGCTGGTTGATAGCTTCGGGATACACAACGAATGCGAGCTGCGGCCCGCCCTTGATCACGCTGCTGAAATCAACGCCCTTGGTGTGCGCCATGAAACCGACGATGCCGAAAACAGCAAAACCGGCAATGAACGAGTAGATGCAGTCGGTGCAGCACGTCCACAGCGCGTTGCCGGGGATATCAGTTTTCTGCGGCAGATAGCTGGAATATGTAATCATGATGCCGAAGCCGAGCGAGAGCGTGAAAAAAATCTGCCCGTACGCCGCACTCCACACCTTCCACGCCGCCGGATTGGCAAACACATTAATTTTATCCCAGTCCGGCGTAAGATAGTTATTCACTACACCCGCCCAGGCACCCTCCAGGTTCAGCGTCCAGCCGACAAGCCCCAGTGTTAAGATGAAAAGCAGCGGCATAAATAATAAGCACGCTTTTTCGATGCCGCGATTAATTTTGCGATAGCAGATGACCCACACGAGACCCCAGCCGCCGATGGTGGCAAAAAACACCGGCCAGCGGATTCCGCCGAGAACGAGCGGTGAGCCGGTGATTTGCAGAAAGCTGCTGAAAAAATAGGTTTGCGTATCCGCACCCCACGCCAGTGAGAACGAGGAAAAAAGGTAATTAATGCACCAGCCGAGTACGGCGGCGTAATAAACGGTTATTCCAAAAAATGCCGCCAGCGGCATCCACCATCCAATGAATTCAAGTTTCGGCGCCACGCGTACAAATGCCAGCGGTGACGATGCTTTTTCGCGGTGTCCCAGTACATATTCAAGAATCATCAGCGGAATGCCGGCGGTGACGAGCGCAATAAAATAGGGCACCAGAAACGCGCCGCCGCCGTGTTCAAATGCCATATAGCTGAAGCGCCAGATATTTCCCAGCCCGACTGCCGAGCCGATGGCCGCCATTAAAAACCCGATCTTACTTCCCCAGAGGCTCCGTTTTTCCGCCATGCGCGCTCCCTGCAGGTGTGTGTTTATGCGGCCGCATACACTTTAATGAGCCTGATAAGCTCATCTACGTAGATGAAACTTTATGCCGGAACGAAATACGTCCCTTCGTTAAATCATAAGGAGAGATTTCAACCGTTACGCGGTCGCCGGTGGCAATGCGGATAAAATTCTTACGCATTTTCCCGGAAATATGTGCCAGAACCGTATGGCCGTTTTCGAGCTTCACATTATACATTGTAGCCGGCAGAACTTTTTCCACCACGCCTTCAACTTCAATTACATCATCTTTCGCCATGCTGTCTCCTCAAATCCCGATGATGCTACACTCCTGTTTTTTCATTGCAAGAATGGAATGAACACGGACGATATGAAAAATTATGGGTTATTACGGAATAGTGTCTTGGGGATTGAAAAAAGAGCCGGTTATCGTTTTTTCAAATAGTTATACAATTATAAAGGCCCCGGAACAGCTTCAGTGATGAAAAAATATCTGTGCCATATCTATCGGTTTGCGCCGGATAGAGGTCTGGCACGCCGGCCTTTGCATTATGGACTGATAAAACCGAAGCCGGCGAAGTCAGCTGTCTGGCCAAAAGCATCCGGCGGCATCTTGAAGGCATCCCGGCGATTAGAAGTACGGACATCTGAGCCACATGCATCGCCGGTTGGCTGACGCGACAGACGCACGGGTACCGCAACGAAATCTGTATGCATCTAAAAATCTGCGACCGGCCCAACACCTCTCTACTCAAAAGAGGCTTTGAGACACTCTTCCGTGATGAAGCGATTTTTCCATTGCTGCAGTGATCGTCGCCGGTGCTGAAAACAGCAGCCTTTCGGATGTCTGCAAAATTTCGGCGCCGGCAAATCAGCATTCCGATGCTCGGCAGGAACGATTCGCTCAACATGTTCGTTTCCACCCAATTCCGCAGTATGAAGCTGTCCGCCAGCGGCTGAAAATTTAATTAAGAAAATAAAACTGGTACGCCGCTCCTATACACTTTTTTAATTGCTTGCGGGGCGGAGCAGTCTGGTAGCTCGTCAGGTTCATAACCTGAAGGCCCTGAGTTCAAACTCCAGTCCCGCTAGCAGCTTTCAATCGTCGTTTTTTTGTATACAGGAATTGATATCTGGAGCGGGAGACGGGATTCAGATAAATGCTCCAAACTCTAATTAACATAATAAATTAACTATAAACGATTTACTATTGTTTTCTTCTAATTGATACAGGTATTTTCCTCCTGTAATTTTGTAGCAAAACATAAGACACCTTGTAGCACAATTCAAGTTGCAAAAATAAACAACGAAAAATCACAGACACTGTTAATAATTACGACTACAGCGAGAAGCTGAAACACAAAGCTTGGGCGCCAGATCAACAGGGGGAAAGATTAATAGTCTTTTTTAATAAAATGTATGCTCTCAAACTTAGGGTAGGGTTTGAATTGCAGGATGTTTTCTCCAATAAAAGGCATCGATGCAAATGTCCCGTCAGGTTCTTTTAGCGCGTCGATTGCCCTGCGATAGTCGTGAGGCTCTTCCGTTTTAAGCCGTACAAACATAACGGTGTCAACAAACGTGTAAAATGTAATTTTATCATCGTCTTCCTGGCGAGTCGGCTGTTCTCCAAAATGTTTTTTATAGATTTGTATCAGGATATTTATGCTGAAAAATCCTTTTCGTTTAGACACCTCTTTTATTGTCGGCCAGGCATCGACGATTTGTGTGTGCGTTTGCCGGCAGGCTTCCGGCAGATGTGCGAGTGCATCTGAAAGATCATTGGGGTCCATGGCAGTAAAATCCTGAAGCCAGTCAAAGAGAAACCCGCGTTCATACGCAGTCAGCTTCTGCCAGAGCGATGCAATATTATTCAGGCGGGTTTTTGATTCACGCGCTTCACCTGCTGCCGGATATTTAGGACTGATTTTTTCCGGTTCCTTGTCCGTTTGCGTATTCAACTGCGGTGTAAGATCTCCCCATCGTTCTCGCAGATCGAGAATTAACGAATCAAGTTTAGCCGGCGATAGAGCATTGGAAAAAAATGATTCGGATAATTCTTTGCGCAGATCCTGTTCTTCCTGATCTGTCATTCTCGGGGAGGGGATACGTTTTATCCACGCAAGTGCCCGGCGGAACGCTACGCGCGGGCCGGTAAACCCAGGTCTGGGATCAGAATGTTCATAAGCAAAAGTTAATAATTCGTCCAGATGCCGTGCATCCTGATCGTTCAACAGAGGAAAAAATATCCAACTGTACTCAGCAACTTCTTTAGCTGATGCACAGTTTTGTTCCGGCGAAGTTCCCAGTTCTTTTATAATGCGCAGAAAATCTCTTATATCGGAAAACCTCTGAGGATTTGATTTCTGTGTCTGTTCTTCGCTCATAGATTTAATATTCCCGTCTAATAAATCCAGGTCAGTGGTCATTGGGTTTCTGCGTCAAAAACATCAAATTATTTTGAAGCTGCATATCTCAGACTGTCGATAATTTGCCCCCGTCTAACAAGCTAAAAGCGACATATGCTTCTGCCGAATTAATAACATAAGCCCGTCCAGTACGGGCTTGGACATGACGCCGGAATATTCCGCCATGCCGTCCTTAACGCCCGTTGTACAGTTGTCATAAAAAAATGATTGGTGAGTGAATCTCAAGCAATCGGTGCCCTTTGACAACTGAATAGTTTGAACTGCGAATGAAGCGCTGCGACAGCGCTTTTAACAGCGTTTTCAAAAAGAACGGAGGCGATAGGCATGTAGAAAAAATGAATACAAATTACTAACGATGTAATTCCGGTGAGTGCTGGGCATCGATGAAATTAAAGCCGAGACAAGGGGTTATTTTCCGGCAAGTGCTGGAGCACCATTGCAAATGGCAAAATTTAATCTTCGCGTAATATGCGAAGGGAAAGGCGTAAAGCGATGAAAAAAGCAACCACGACCAAATTAAAAAAGACTGCCCCAAAAAAGGGTGTCAGCAAATGCGCAGTTAAAAAAACTGCACCTGTCCGCAGGAAGAAGAAAGCGATCCTGCCGCCGCCAATGATTACGATGATCGGCGACCGGCTAAGTAAGATTATAATCACCGGCAACGCCCTTCCGGCTGTTACCGGGTTTCTTGCGTACGTCAGCAGGTTCGGCAGTGCCGAGGTAACCTCTGATGACGGCGGAAATTTTCGGGTACATTACGATGATCCGGAAATCCATGCTGCAATTATGGAAATAAACGACGACGAAGGCCGGTTTCCTGCCGAAGATAAAGTCTGGACGTCAGATGAAAAAGACCTCCTTGCTGAGCTGTTCTTCGGCGAATGTTCGATAAACGATATGATGGAAGAGCTCTCCCGTCCGTTTGACGACATTTTAGAAACGTTAGCGGCGGCCGGGCTGATCACGGATGAAGAATTCGAGGAAGCGGATCTGGAAACGACCATTAACGATACGGAAATGGCCGGGGAGGAGCGCGAAATAATCGAATGCGATCTTTCCATTCCGCAAGAACTCTTACTCCGTAACGCTGCCTAACCACACATCCCCCTCCGGCTTCGGAGGGGGAACCTTTTAGAAATACAAGAAATGAATATCAGACTCGAAAATATACCTAATTCCTTAAAAGGGCAGCTGAACTGGATTCGGTTCCGGCTGTCCTGGAATGAGGAGAAAATGAAATATGGAAAAGATCCGTTTCAAGTGGCGGTAAACAGACGCGCAAAATCTAATGACGCTGCAACCTGCGCTGGATGCGTTAGCGGCCATGAAGCCCGCCGTACCGGCAGTGCGGCCGATCCAGAGAAAAGTGATGGCCCGCTCCAGCACACAAATTGACTCCTTGCGAGCAGCACTCAACATGCTTGATTCCAGCGTCTACGACACCTGGTTCGATTTGGGATTGCTCTTAAACGCTGGGGGCTGGAAAATAACCTAGACGAGGTGGCATGGGGCTTGTTCGATGAATGGTCGCGCAAAACTCGTACTGGAAACTATCACCCAGATTCCAACCGCGAACAATGGGAAAGTTGGGACACCGAAAGCTGTGGGGAGCCTGTAACCATCGCTTCAATTTACGATGCCGCCCGGCAGATGGGCTTTGACATGCGCCGCGTCTCCAGTGCCGCTAACGGGCAGAATGGAGGGCGTTCTCGTGCTCCAGACCATGCGGAGGTCGCTGCAGCATTATGGATGGAACTTTGTGATGGCGGGGGATGCTCTTCCCGGCTTTTACAGACGGCAGGCGCCTGGTGGGAATACTCGGACGAAGGCTGGAAGCAAAAAACGCTTACGGACATCAAGCAGATTGTGACCACCATGATGCAAGGCCGGAAAGAATTCTGCCCATACTGCAGCACGTCGTACGTTAATTCGGTACTGATGCATCTCGGCGCGTTCACCTACTGTGGAACACAGGCTCCGGTGGGGAGCTGGATTAGTGACAGGACTGTTGAATCGGCGGACAACTGGATCGCTTTCAGCGATGGAAGTGTCGTCAATGTGATGCAATTAGCGTTAATGGTATTGCGCCAGCAGCGGGGAGGCACAGAAACATTATATCGGAAAAAGAGCCCCGCATTCTTTTCAAAAAACTTCGCCGCCTATCCGTTCATTCCTAACGGGCAATGCCCTAAATTTCAACGGTACCTAGACCGGATAATGCCGGATCCAGAAAATCAGCGGATGCTGCAACAACTGGCTGGATTGGCACTGTCAGATATTACGCATTTTGAAAAGATGTGGTTTTTGACTGGAGGAGGAGCCAACGGAAAAAGTGTCTTCGCTGATATCCTGGCTCATTTAGTCGGCGTACAAAATGTCTGCAATCTGGATATTAAACAGATGGGCGAGCGTTATCTCGGCTGGCCCCTGACTGAAAACAAGCTGAATATCTCAAATGACCTAACGGCGGTTGATGCTTCGCACATGGCGAAGGTAGAAGGATTCTTGAAACAGATAGTCAGTGGACAGCGACTCAATGTGGAGAGGAAATTTCATGATACAACGACGAAGAAATGTACAGCTCGGCTGATTTTTGTGACCAACAGCCTGCCGGCATTTAGCGATCAATCCAATGCTATCTTCCGCAGGACGGTCATCATTCCGTTCCTGGAAAACATTCCCCCGGAAGAACAGGACCAGGCCTTGACCCAGCGGATTGTTGGATCGGAGCTCCCAGGAGTCTTCACTTGGGCCATCCGGGGATTAGCGGATGTGCTGGGACGTAGTTGTGTATTTGAGTCTGCAGCTTCTCTGGCGACCAAGGAAAGGCATTTTGCTTCATGCAATTTGGAAAAAACCTTTCTTAATACATATTACCAGCAAAATCATACCGGGTTTATTTCAAGCCAAAGGCTGCATGAACAATACCAGCATTGGTGCGAGCAGAATGATTGTAATCCTGTTGGAGTAACTGCCTTCAAAAAGATTGTTGAGACTGTATTCCCATTTGTAACGGATGGACAACGGACGGTTGAAGGAATACGGCAACGAGGATTTGTTGGGATCAGCAGGAAAAGTCAGGAAGAGGAGGTCCGAATTGAACGTGAAGCTATTGGAGTGGAACTTATGGGGTAGGATAAAAAAACTAAGTGCACAGACTGCACAGCATATAATTTCCCCTTATAGGAAACCTAACTTATTAAGTATATATAATCTAGATTCTTATAAAAATAGGTTTTCTATTACTAGAAATAGAGAGCTGTGCATGCTGTGCACTCCCTGTTCCAGATAAATGGAACAGCTTCCGACCGGACGGTCAACTGGCTGACAGTCCCTTTGAAGTAACCAAATTTAAGAAAGGTTAATAATGAATAATTTAGTAGATGCAGACAAAAGACAACAAACCCGGCATGACCAAAGATATATTGCCGAGCCAACATCCCTGTATGTATTCGTTCTCAATTCTGAACCAGCGGCAGCAGATCTGTTTAAAGATCTCTTTCACCGCCTGGTAAATGCCGGAGCTGCTGGCTCACGAGAAAATGGATATGAATGCTTACTCAGGATACTTAACACATGTAATACGCATAGTTATGATTTTAAAAAGGTTTTTAAACCGGATGATCCTAACGCCTGGGCTTATCTGGATCTTGAAGGGTCAAGCGAGTCTATGCTCAAATTCAGATTAGCAGATACGCTAAATGAAATGATCACCACTCAAATATCCTGTTTCTGTGAGGCAAACGATCCGTTTGATGATGAAAAATGCAGGTACAGCTTAGAGATCCATCTCGGCCATTATACTATTTATCCTGGCAATCGCTATCATTGCGAGATTTCTAAATATGGAGAAGGAGGTGGATATAATTCAGCAGAAACAGATGCTGCTGTGATAAAAGACGGGGTACTTGATGAAGATCTCTGCCGGGCTTTTTTCCCTGAATATTTGACTGCCAAGTACGAGGAAGGAAAAAACAGGCCGAAACCTGAACCTGAGTATCTTGTTTCCCAGGAAATTACATTCACCTCGCCCATATCATTGTTCGTGGCCGTTTATAATAATGTTACGACAATCGAAGAACATGGCTGTGAGGTTTTGTTTGAAAAGCTCCTGGAATCTGGTGCTGCAATCTATCGTGAGCTGCAAACAGCATTATGGGCGCAGAATACATATAATGAAGCCTGTTATGTTCCATACCCGAAGGAACTTGATTTAAGGGAGTTCGCCCGGTCGTTTTCCTTCTATCTTGATGAAGAAGGATCAACAAGTTCCATTTTGAAGTTTGTTACGTTAGAACCCAACTTTGCGGAGATCTTGGCAGGCATTTACAGTTTCATGTCGAAATACGATCCAGATATAACTCTCTGTTATTGTTTTTCCGATAGGGACTATGATCTTGCCGGATATGGAGCCGTTAGTTTTGGAGAAATCGTGGAGCATTTGGTCAGTCCAAAAGATGGAAATGATAACCCTGCTGATAACACGGCAGAATCAAAGGACGCAAATGGTGAATCGGATGATCCAATTCCTGTTTATAAGCATGAAATCAACACTCCAGAGTTATTATGTGAACGATTAATGGGAGATGTTGTATTTGTAGTTGATATGCTGGACTCGGCCTACAACTCGCCTGATCCGGATTGTAAAGAGTACCTTTATTCACCAGTATAGTTTAACGTATTCTAAATACGGCATATAAAATCCAGCCCCGGTGAAGATTTCTTTGCCGGGGCTTTTATTTAATCAACTTACTTCCAGCTCCATTTATCTCCCGAGAGAAGTATGGTTTTATATGAATTCCCTTAAAACAGACCTCTCCATCAAGCCGCTTACCAGCGCTTTTAGGCCGAGTTTTGATTGAGGCTTTGATGAATCCATGCCGGGGTGCAGGCCATTTCAGCTAAACATAGATCTTCCAGCGGCATTAAGATCGAGATTTATGATACAATGAACCAGGTTTGTTTGCACGACTTCGAGGCATTTTCCGGCTTTGATTGCACGACTTCATGACATTTCCCGGCCTGATCCAAGGAAGCGAGTACGCCTTAAATCCTGCAAATTCAGCGGAATAATAAGTGTAGGAGGCGGTTAGACGTCATAACTGCCATTTTGGTCAATCCATAACAGAAAGGAGATCATATGCACAAGTTGCGTGCTGCGTATTCAAAGAAGGTTCCGCTGAATGAAAAATACAGTACAGAATCCTTCTCAGCTTCCATTGAACGGGAGCTGCCGGAAAACCTCGGACAGAATGAATTGATGGAAGAATTCCATTCGTCATTTGAGCTGACACAATCGACCGTAGAAGGCCAGATTGCAGCGAAGAAGGCGTTGGCTTCACCCAGCCAGAAAAAGGGCTCAGAAGCCCGTTCTGAAGCTCCTGCGAAGATAACCAACAAGCAGGTCAATTTCATACTGCGTCTTGGTAAAAAACAGGGAAAAGTTCTGGCGGATCTCAACCAGGTTGCAACTGAGAAATTCCATGTCAAATCCATCTACGAGCTGACCCGCAAAAATGCCAGCGCGATGGTGGAAGAACTCCAGTTGGCCGCTTAATAATCAAATCAGCCCTCATTGCCGTACAGATAGGATAATCCCTGTTCTGTGCGGCTTTTTTATTTCCAGAAACTATAAGGAGAAAAATATGCCAAATCATGTACAAACAGTAATCAGGTCGGACGACGAGGGTGCTATGAAAGCCTTTCGCAAACTCATGGTTGATGATGACGGAGACGTTGATTTCAACCGGGTCATTCCAATGCCTCAGGAACTTTATGATATCTATGCCGGCTCATGTGTTATTGACGGAGTCAGATACAGCCGATGGCGAGAAATTGATGACCAGCGTGTTCCCGTCTCAGTAGAGGAGCTTTTGGATCTCACGGATAAATACGGAGTAACATTCTCGAACGACTGGGGAAATGAACACTGGAACACGAAGTGGAATGCGTATGACTGCTATGCCGATGACTATGTTGCTGAATTTAGCACAGCCTGGGCGCATCCCGATCCGGTCATTGTGGAAATGAGCCGGAAACTCCCGATGTACAAATTCCATGTCCGTTATGCCGATGAAAACATCGGTTGCAATACGGGTGATTACATCATTCTGAACGGTGAGATTATCTTTGGGTTTGCGTGTTTGCCGGAAGAATCTCCGGCGGCATGGGAAACCGCCTTGGATATCTGGGGCTGTCAGGAATATTACGTTCGTCAACCGGACGGAACATATCAGGTTAAGGATACCTCTCTGGCCGCATAGCCCGTTCAAAACTTATCTCACCCGGAGTGAATCAACGCTCCGGGTTTTTCATTTACAGGAGAAATTATGAATCTACGCGAATTAAGAAAACGTCCGCATTTATCCAACTCGCAAATCAACCAGCTGCTGAATGTCTGCTCGCTTCAATATTACTTTGAGCGCGTTGCGCGGATACCCAGAGCATTTAACAGTGCTTCATTGGTTTTTGGAGATTGCGTACACCGGACATTGAAAACTGTTTTTCTGGGACTGAAGGCCGGAAGGATACCCAGCATCGAACGCTATGAACGGATGTTCTCAAGACTGTGGGAGCTGACAAACCGGGATAAAGAAATCAAGTTTCCGGAAACGGAAGATATCCAGTCACTGGATGTCAAAGGCCGGAATATGGTACGTTGCTTTTTGGAGCACATTGATCCGGCAGACAAGGTACAGGCTGTCAGCGAGCCGTTTTGCGTGCCGGTACATGCTCCGGATGGCTCTTACATTGAACTTCCGCTGATCGGCGAGTTTGATGCTGTCATTAAGCGTAACGGCCAGCCGGTGATCGTGGATTGGAAGACTGCTGCGCGGAAGTGGAGCAAAGGCGATGCGGATAAGAAGTTTCAGGCGAGCGTTTACAGTTATGCCTGGCATCAACTCTATAGTGTTCGTCCGGAGATCCGTTTCGATGTCGTTACCAAAACCAAGGTTCCCGGCTATGAGCAGCATCCGACCTACCGGACAGAAGATGATGAACGCCGGATGGCGCTGCTGATTGCCAGAGCCCAGCAGATGATCCGGCATCAGGTGTATTATCCGGCAGAAACCGGATTCTACTGCAAAGACTGTCCGTATGCCAGCGACTGCAAGGCCTGGCACCAACAACCGGCATTGGCTAAGGCGGCTTAATCACATGGGCGCTCCATTGCGGAGCGCTCCTTTTCTTTGTCATTAACAATCATGTATTCTACTCTGCAAATATTCATCGTATTTTTCTTTTGCCTCTTCTGCCATAGCAAAAGTGCCTGGGAAAAACTTCGTTTTTAATGGAGGCCAATCATAACCATATTTTTCGAGCTCCTCGCCGATAACAGCTGATATGCCTTGTCCCAAGTTAAATTCAGACATAGGTAAAAAACAGCCAACGGGCTTCACTGTTACATGTCCTTGCAATTCCATACCAATGCATGCCATTCCCCAAAGATACTCGAATCGGTGAAAACAATTTTTATAAGCACCATCCCCTGGCAAGTAATCTTTTAAAAAAGGTTTCATATATTCAAATATATGCCAACTGGTTGCCGTATACGTTTTGCCAAACATTATAATAGCTTCGGTTTTGTCTATTACTTGCATGGGAGTTGCTTCTAAAAAAACGGATACGTTCCAGAGGTATCACGTATCTCTAGAGAATCAAAAATAGTTTTGAGTAAGGAATAATTTCCATCTGCGATGGCAGATAATGATGCTCCATAAAAAAGCAATAATGCCGGATATTTTTGTAAGTTAGAATATACACGAGACCGATAAGGATCTGCTAAACTTATAAGCTGTTGTATTGCTCGAATAAAATGCTTGATGCGCTCGTCTTTACACCAGAAAAACCCTTCAATAATTAAAGACAGCAATAAATCACATTCCTTTTCATACATTTGAATCCGTTGTTTAATGGTTGTCAGATTACTATTGCTGATATTTGCGTAAACACGCTCAGTTTCTTTATAAAGCAATTCTTTTAACGCAATTTCAGAGGAAGGATTCATGAGGTAACGTTTTATTTGAGCAATTGCGATGTTCTTAGATATAGGATGCCGTGCGTTTGAGTCGGAGAGCGCTTGAACTTTATCCCGAACCGATTCAAAAAAGATATCAGCATCTTGTATGCGGATGATTTTTGCATCCCGACACGTTGCCAGTTTACTGGCAGTATCTGTCAACGCACCTCTAGCAGTCCAAAATGCTGAGAATCGCCGATTCGAGCATCGTTCAATTGCAGCACGCAAAGCATGATCCCAATCCCCAGACCATCCGCAAACAATCAGCCCATATTCATCAAGAATCCGATCAAGCCACTTATTGGTTTCTGAATCATATTCAGATAACTCGGTGTCAGTGTTTTTCATCCAAGAATTCAGATAATCACCATGCAATTTGATAACAGTTACATCTGAATGTACTAAGGGGACTGCCCCTGCTAGTTGATCTGGCGAACTCAATACTGTGGGAGTGATTCCTACTTTTGCTAATGCTGATTCTATCAATCGATCGAAATTTGTTGTGATGATTACCTTAATGAATCCATCTTTCACAAGCTGGGCAATCGCATCATGTGCTTTAGTAGGAAGTTTTAATCCCTGTTCATGTTCCTCATCGGTAGGTTCAAAGTGTTTCTTTAAAAAGTTCCGACGTTCCTCAGGTGTCCCATTCAAATGTTCAATGATATTACTATAGGTTGCGGATTGGCCATATTTTTCCAGAAACCACTTTTCTGGATCTGAAGGAGCCTCTTCTCCTTCTAGCCCCGCAACCTTTTTAATCAAATCCGGCATGATTTCATACCCTGTCGGGATACCTGCGGCCCGGGATACGCCAGAGCCGAGCAAAAAAGCATAGACGCCTTTATTTTCATAAAGGGAGAAAGCCAGCGTTGTCATCGGATCAATCATACGAACCATCCTTTCCTAACATCATTTTCCCCACGAGGGTTTAGTTATCAAATCACCGCCATTAAACAAACCATCCGCATTAAATACAACAAGGAGATATTATGAATACAATAGCACTTATTGAGCGGCACACCGTCCATGAAATGGTGGTCGCCTACCACGAAGCAGCAAAGGAGATTAAACAGGCATACAAACTGCAGGGAGCGGCAAGAAACCGGCTGTCCAGTGCTTTCGGTGCCAGCTATTATTTCCATGTATTTTCAGATAAATCAAACCGCTACACCGTTGACGAATTGGTAGCTGATGTTCTGTCCAACATCAAAAAAGGAGCATGGCGTGTCGTCGTCGGACGCCTTGGTATCCGGAATCTGATGTGTACCAAACAGTCCAAAGAACTCGATGAGCAGCTGGAAAGCGGAAAAGGTCTGCCGGATATTACCGATGAAGCCATCTTTGGATTTCTTGAGCAACTGCACTCGCAGATTGGGCAGTTAGCAAAAGATTCCATCATGGAGTGTTTTGATATGCTGCGTCCTCGCCGGATTACTCACAAAACCAACGAGAAGAATGCCAGGTGGGAACTCGGCCCGAAAATCATTCTGAAATACTGGGTGGAACCCAATTGGTCGAAAGGATTTCAAATCCGGCATCACTATTGCCAATGCGCTCGCGTTCTATGCAATGCGTTTTCACTGTTGGACAGTAAAGGCGTGGTTAAATCCTACGGCGGAGATCTGACGGATGCCGTTAGTACAACACGCCAGATCGGAGTCAACAGCGGTGAAACAGAATATTTCAAATTCAAGTGTTACAAGAACGGCAATCTTCATCTGGAATTCAAACGGATGGATCTGGTTGCCAAACTCAACGAGATCGGCGGAGCCGGAATGCTGAAAACCGGCAGTTGAGTTTTTGGAATGCATTCCAAAGTTTTTTCAAAGCGGAAGTCCACACCGGGCTTCCGTTTTTTCATTTTAAATCAGGGAGGAACCCATTGTTTATCGAACTAAAAACAGAATTGATGGCGAAAGAAGAGCCGGGCGGTGAAGAAATTGCCGACCCCGAAGCGGTGGAGCCAGTGGTTGCAGATATGCGCCTTTTGGCACAGGAGGCTTTTGTTGTACTGACTCTCAACGTCAAACATCAGCTTATCCGTCGTCATCTGGTCACGCTCGGAATTCTGGATAAGGTGCAGATCCATGCCCGGGAGGTTTTCCGCCCAGCCATTCTGGATAATGCACACCATATCATTCTGGTGCATAACCATCCATCCGGAGATCCGGAGCGCCATCATCAACAGACCGAAAGGCCACGCTGGAATTAATGAACGCCGGCAGGCACCTCGGTATTCCGGTCATAGATCATTTGATCGTCGGCAACGGCCCGCTTTATTCCATGCGGCGGGCGGGACTCATTCATTTTGAACCAACAACAGAAAGGAGCACATTATGTTCGGAAGAAATATAATCGAACTGTCCAGTAAAACACACAAACAGGATTTTCAACGCTTACGGGCGGTGGTGTCCTGCGTATCCACTGACATAAAACGCATGGAACTCAACTGCGTTCATGTCACCAAAGAAGAAAACGGTATTTTGGTTACAGCAGTTGACGGGGTGCGATTGCGATCCGACCGGTTCCTGCTGAAAACCTCACCGGGAGCGTACGGTGTTAAAATTAATAACACCCAGCGTATCGTACTGGTGAAGCTCAGCGGTAAAGTAAAGTGTCCGGAGTGGCGCAGAGTTGTTCCGTCCACGGAGAAAGCGGATGCATATGCCATCGAAGGTATAGGCAAGCATTCTGCAGTGTGGGCGTCTGCTGCGCTGGGGTACATGCTGAATCCGGCGATGGTCGCACTCACCGACGAGGAAAAAGCAACGTTGCTCGTCCCGCGTGACAAATCCAGCCGTTCTCCGGTGGTTTTGAAGAATGAGAAAACGCTTTATCTTCAAATGCCGGTGCGGGTGAATGAAAAATGGATACAGACCGTCGAGCAGATCAAATCCAAAGCGGCATAGGTGTGTTATGAAAACAACCGTTATACCGCCGGAGCTGATGGAGCTGTATGAACGCATGCGGAAGATCATTGATTTTAAAACACAACGAATCATTGGCTTATCCCGCATGCTTCAAACGCTGAAATACTGTGTCGAAGACACCATCCCGATCAGTCCGGAAGCATTGTCCGTATGGGCAAAGCTGATCGACGATGCAACCTGCGACATCATTGCAGAACTGGATGCGTTTACCGCACTGGAATCCGCACAAGAAGAATAACCGTAACAATAACTGAACCCCGCTGCCCGCCCTCAACCGGCGGGCTTTTTTTATTAACTGCAACAGGAAAAAACTATGACAACGAAAAGTTCAGACATTAACCGAATCATTACCGATCGTTTTATTGAACGGATTAAAACCACCGGCATTCTGCCGTGGAAACAGCCGTGGACATCACCGGCGCTGGCGCCTAAGAATCTCATTTCTGGCAAAATGTATCAGGGCATTAATCTGTTCCTGCTTCACATGCTGGGATTTGCCTCGCCGTACTGGCTGACGTTTAAACAGATCTCAGATCTTGGCGGCACCATTCGTAAAGGCGAGAAAGCGGCCATTGTTGTATTTCGCCGGCAGGTGAAAAAGCCGCTGGAAGAATCCGAAGTTGATGATCCCGGTGTAACACCCCGTCAGGTGCACAGCTATTCGATGCTCAGATACTATTATGTGTTTAACACCGAACAGTGCGACGGGCTGCCCAAAGAGAAACTGCCGGATTATACCAAGATTCCTTCACCGGAACTGAAATCGGATGAAGCTCTGCGGCTGATGAAGGAAATGCCCAACCCGCCGCACATCCAGCACAATGCTCGGTATGCGGCGTATAACCGGGTCACTGATGTGATTCGTATGCCACCGCGAGTGTTTTTCCACAATGAGCACGGTTATTGGGAAGCGCTCTTTCACGAACTGATACATGCCACCGGCCATGAGCGGCGTTTAAATCGTAAAGAAATCAGCGCTCCGTCATGCAGTCAATCCGATGAAGCCAAAGAAGAACTGATAGCCGAAATGGGTGCAGCGTTTTTGTGTGCACACTACGGTAGCCTCTTTTTTAGGTTACAGAGTTGTGATGATTTTAGTGTCATTATTGACTGATTTTTAAGAATCTTTATATTCTAAAGTTAAAAATCAATTGAAAGACATAAAAATATAACAAAAAAATCTTTGAAAATTTATGAATATGAGTACAAAAAAACAGAGTAATCCTTTCTCCGCTGGCGGAGGGGGATCTAATTTTGAAATGAATATTCAATCGGCATTTGCGGTACTCATGCTCGGTCAAGTTTCAGTACCATGTCTTCCTCCGTGGCCAATAAAAAAAATCAAGTTACAAGGCAAATATGCAGGCTATGAAACCGACGATTGTATTGTTTTCGTTAATGATTCTAAAACAGGGTCTGAAGCCAAATTGTTTACTCAAATTAAACATACAGTCACAATCACAGAAACAGACGAGATTTTCGGTGAAGTGATCCAGGCAGCTTGGAATGATTTCACAAATAATAAAATTTTTGACCCGACAATAGATTCAATTGCTCTGATCACGGGTCCCATGAGCGCTACTGACATCGTGAATGTCAGGCCTTTATTAGAATGGGCTCGACATAGTGAAGATGCCCAAGATTACCTCAAAAAAGTACACTCTTTAGGGTTTAGCAGTGAAATAAAAAAACGAAAACTTGCAGCGATTCGGACACAACTAAAAAATGCAAATGAAGGAAATGAAATAGACGACGATACGTTTTGGCAGTTCATAAAGTGTTTCCATTTGTTGTCTTATGATTTAGATGTCGATTCTGGGAATACCTATCCTCTTTTACTTGCGATATTACGTCATTTTGCAGGCAATACACCAGAAAACTCATGGGCTAGACTAAAAAGTGTGGTGCAATCTGCGAATCAAAATGCGGGGACATTACTTCCATCCGATTTGCTTTCCGAATTAGAAATTCAATCACAGTTAAACATTAATGAACATTGGCATCAGGATCACAAAAAATTACAAGAACACGGAGAATATATTCTTGATGGAATAAAATCTGATATTGGTGGGTTAACTCTTCCGCGCAATGATTTTATCTGTCATCTACACGCTATTTGCGAAGAAACAAGTTTTGTATTAATTCAGGGTGAGAGAGGATGCGGGAAATCCAGTTTGATCCGCCAATTTATCAATACTTTAGACAAATCTACATCGGTTTATTGTTTAAGGGCAGAAGACTTCGATAAGCCTCATCTGGATGCTGTGTTTACAAGCATTGGCCTCCATGGTTCTCTTGGTACTCTTGAAGAAAATTTAGCATTAATACCACGTCGGTTTTTAGTAATCGAATCATTAGAAAAGAAGCTACTAGAACTTACCCATACCGGAGCGTTTATTGACCTGTTTACATTTTTGAAGAAACGGCCAGAATGGACGGTAATTGCCTCTGGAAGAGACTATGCACATTCTCAAATAGTATCTAATTTTCTTACCCCTCACGATATTCGTTATCGATCATTAACCCTAACGGGATTTACAAAAGAAGAGGTTAGTTATTTTTGCGATCAGCTTATCCCCATGCAACAATTCAAGACAAACGAGCAATTGAAATTATTATTCCAAAACCCATTTATGGCGCGTCTTGCTTACCAAGCATCTTCTAGTGGAACTCGGTTATCATCAACAGAAGGAGAACACGTTTTTCGGGTAGCCATATGGAATGATGTTATCTCTAAAGAATCCTGTAGAGTAAATGGACTCCCTATTAAACGAAAAAACACCTTTGTCGATATATCAGTCCGCCGTGCAAAAAATATGGTTTTTGGGATTCCGCAAGATGGCCTTGATCCAGAAGCTTTGTTAGCTCTTGAGGGGGATCAGTTAGTCCGAAGAGACGTCCATAATGGATTAGTTAGTCCAACTCATGACGTACTGGAGGATTGGGCATTAGAAAGGTTTATTGATGAAGCATACACTGCCGGCGGTAATGACATAAAAAATTTTATAAGCGCGGTTGGAACAGAACCCGCAATGAATCGCGCTTTTAGATTATGGCTAACGAATAAACTCAAAACGGACCCCCACATTTGGAATTTTCTCTCTGATTTATTCAAAGATAATACAGAGGAAGAAATATGGAGAGACGAAGCGATTACAGCCATTTTATTGGACGAAAATCTGTCGGATACTTTGGAAAAACTCAAAGATTCCTTGTTTGAAAATAATGGGCAACTTCTAAAACGGTTTTGCTTTCTTTTGCGAATTGTTTCAAAAGAACCATCTCAGTTAATAACTCAAGAAATATCAAAGGAGAATAACACCACAATTCCGCAGTTCTTGATACCTACCGGAACTGGATGGAATATCATTATTCAATTTTTATATAAAAACAAAGATTCCATCAATGAAACATATTACAAGGATATCGTAGCAGTTTTAAGCGAATATGCGCAAACGATTACTATTACTTCACCTGCTTCTGACATAGTCCGGGCTACCGGCTTGTTGGGAATTCATATGCTTCAGTTTTTCAGATCCGATTATCGCAATCATAACAGACTTAAAAAATTACTCACCGTGATCATAAAGACTACTGTAGCGATTGGTCCTGAAATTAAAAAGCTGCTTCGTGGCGTCCTTGATATTGAAGATAGATACAACCGCCCTGATTATGCCGATCTGCTGCTAGATCTAGCGTTAACTGATCCCATCACCGCAATCTTGTGTAAATATCAACCGGAATTAATCATTGATGTAGCATGGAGAATTTGGATGATTGATCGGTGTCCATGGCCACCTTCTGAGAGGTTCTATGGAGAATATTTCCGCCGGGATGTTGGAGATTGCTTCGCAATAAATGATCATCACTCTGGAACAAAATTTTTTCCAGCCAGCGGATCTAAGGGGCCATTTTTTCCATTGCTTCGATTCCATCCTGAGATCGGATTAGATTTTATTTTAAGGATATGTAATTTCGCAACGGAATCGTATATTATATCAGGGCTTGATGGCCCCAGTGAATTTGATGGAATGTCCCCTGACAATGATTCTTTTAAATCAGCGGACGAAATTGTAATTGAAATCAACCTTCCAAATGGACAAACGCGCCTTCAGTATTGTACCCAAAGATTATGGTCTGCTTATAGAAGCGCTACCGTTACCCCGTGCCTTTTACAAACCGCATTGATGGCGCTCGAAAACTGGTTGATAGAAACAGTGGATCGCTCTGAAGATAAACTCTATTTGGAAGCATTGTTTTTAATTATTCTGAGCGAAAGTAATTCTGTGTTAACTACTGCGGTTCTAGCATCAGTTGCTACAGGCTTTCCAGATAAATTAGGGAGAGCATCTCTTCCACTTTTAAGTGTTCCAAAATTTTATGAAAAAGATTTGATTCGTGCAGCTATTCAAGAAAGCCGAGAACGAGGAATAAATCTATTTGGAGGATTATTTAATCCCGACCCGTATGCTGACTTTTATGCAGAAGAACGAAAAACTGCAGCAGCGCGAACATGGCGAAACGAAAGCTTGGAAACATTAGTTTTTAAGCTTCAATTCGGAGATATCCGCGATGAAGTTTTTAATATCCTTGATCAATTGAAAGATGTTGTGGGTGATAATGAGCGCTGGAAATTTCGTTTCCATCGCATTGATTCTCGATGTATGAACCCTGTTGCTGATAAGGAGAAAAAGCAGATTTTTTTTGTTCCCAAAAATATGGACTCAGATCTCAAGGAAAAACAAAGCAAAACATTTGCGAATATGGCTCAATTAAATCGATTTGTGGCTTTAACTTTATGGGCGGATGCCGCGTTTAAAAATGAAGTGTACGAAAACAGTTCATATGGGGATTGGACAGAAGCTTTGTCGGAAGCAAAAGAGCTGTGGAATCTAATTGCCGACGGGAAGGTGCGCGAAGTTGAATTAATGCAAGCTGGAAGTATTTGTAGAGCTGCAGTGATATTCCTTCGCGATCATGGTTCAAAATTAAAAGAAGATGATGTTGAATGGGCAATTGAAAGGGTATGCACGGCTATTTTGCCGGAAACTCGCGACAATGATTATTCCATAGATGCTATGGATGTTACAGATCATTCCGGTGCTGCCGCCGTTGCGTCAATACTTCCTATTCTTTTTGATTTTTTTGAAACGGAAGATGACCGAAATTCTCTAAAGATGCTGATTGTAACTGCGTTGACTCATGTAAACAAAAATGTTCGTGAATCCGCAGCAAAAGGAATTCGTGAGTATCTTTGGTCTCGCGATTCTGAATTCGCTAAAATTTGTTTCTATGGCACTATAGCATATGCAAAAGCGATGATTGATGCACGGGAGAACAAAAGAAAATCATCAGAAGGAGATCGAATTTTTGAAGAAAATGATCCTGATTGGATTGTTACATTCTGTGAAAAAATGATATCCGGTAATGTCGATGTGCCTGAATTATCGTTTACTTTTAACACACACTGCGGTTGGAATATGCTCGTTCCTTGTCTTATTGTTCCCAATGGGACCACCGATCACGTTCAGATAAATTTTCTTTCCAGAATGCTAGAGCTTTGCGCTGAAATAGAAGCTAAGGAAATGCAGTATAGTGGTAACAAAATTGATGAAAAAATATTTATGAAGCTTCCTCGCCACCTAGCAGAGATTGTGTTCTTCTCCCCTGATGAGGAAAAGAAGACGTTCCTCAATCAACTAAACGATATTTGTCAAAAAGCACCCAATATCGTCCATTCATTTTTGATTAATTATCTATGTATAGCTGATCTTCATAACCAAGTTGATTCGTATTGGGATATATGGCGTACTTTTTCCTCAGAATTAGGAAAAATTTGTATAGGGCATAAACCGGCTAAATTTCTTCCTTATCGTGAACAGGACGTGAACACGCTGATTAGTGGATATTTATTTTATGATTTTGGGTGGTCAAGAGTCCGTCCGGATGACCATGTAATTAATCTTGGAAAAGACGATATTTCAAGTTTCTGTGCAGAACATGGAGCAAACCCTTTGGTGTTCGAGGCATATTGTCGTTTCTTATACGACTTCCCAGATTTATTTGTTCCGAACGGATTGTTGACATTATCTATGTTGCAGCTAAAGGTCGGTGGATCAAAGCTGATGTCGGGAACAAATACAGTGTTTTATCTCAAAGTCATCTTACAAAGATATCTGTTGGAAACCGGCGAAGCATCCATTCCGGAAAAATTGCACTCTGCATGCAAGGTGTTATTAGATGCTTTAGTCGAACAAGCATCCTCAAACGCTTATTTCCTGCGCGAACGACTTATTCGTTCTATAAGACGATCCTAGATTAAGCGATCTTTTCTAAAAACCTAGGACAAGAAATGAAAGTAAAAGTAAAATTTCGATATTTTTTCTCTGATGATGGGTTCGAATACACTGGAATTTACGCATTGATCAATTGGCCACAATTGGAACTGTATTGCAGCAGGGAACAATTTGCTGGTATTCCCAATCATATCGAACTTTTTGGATATTTACAGCAATGGTTTTCTGATGATCGTTTTTGCCCTGCATTTATTGGGTGGGATGACAAAAAACGAAGTTTATATTTCATAAATGGTCGTCATCGAGTAGCGTTAATCAGTAAATATCAGCATACTGTTCCGGTAATTTTATGCGGTCAATCCATTCTATACCCTGAAATTCACCGTGCGATAGTAAAAATTTTAAACCCAGATGATATAATTGATCTCCCCGATTTACCGTTCGTTCTCCCTCAAAACATGCACCCATCCAAGGGAGAATTCATCTGAGGATCAACATGCCGTTCGTCGAATGCGGAACTTGCGGCGGGCGACTACTTCTTCTCTACCAGCGTCAGTTTCCTATCGGGCTTGAACCGGGTTTTTCACCATTAGCTAAGCACCATGAAGTATTCGATGTCGTCATCTCGGCTGTTCCTGACTTATTATTTTCGTTCTCGGTGAAGCTAAAGTGTTAAAAAACCGAAAACAGTCACACCGAAAACAGATCGTCATGCGTGAATATCGCCGCCGCGTTCTTTGTTGCAGGTTTTACAGACACAGTAGCCAGCGCTACGATGAGTCATAAAAATGTTCTTTGGTTGAATGATTTGTTTGCAGAACTTGCAGGGGAGTGGCTCCTCCAAAACAGTGAATGATGGCTGCGACGGGGGCGTAGATGCCGGTCGGGGTCGGTTATACAATGGCTGTACATTGCGGGATCGGAAAAAGCGGGTCTGTTTTTCTTCATGTTTTTCTCGCAAAGCCTGTTCGGTCTCGGCGATTTTCGGATGGTTTTTCCAACGGAGGAGGTTTTCCTGATGCAATACCGGTTCAAGAGTCTGGTGTGGGCGGCTTTCATACGGATTAGAAAACCGGGTCAAATCCAAGGTCAGGCAACCAGCGCAGTTGTCCTGCCGGCCTTTTTTGTCAAAAACTGGTTTCAACACCCAACTTCGCTCGCCGAGGTAACAGTGAAGCTCAGGTGCTTTGACGTCGCCGACCTGTTCCACACGATCAAACCGAACTGTCTCGCCGGGCAGAACAATCTCTTCCTCATTCAGGTAGCGGGCAATTACCGGAGGAATCTCCAGTTCCCCTGAGCGCAAATAATCAGTCACCATCCTCAGTAGAGCGGCTCTATAAGAAAATGCGCACTCTGAAGCATCCTGATGGGCAAAGTAATGTTCGTTCTTCTCACCTTGACAGGCTCGAAATGGCTTGTGACACAGAGGGCAGACACACTCACACGCAAGGCCGCGTTTGACATCATCAACGAAAGCAATATCATTCGTCTTGTTGATACCGTATGGGTTTTTCATATACTACTTTCGTGACCTGATAAGTTGCTTCATATCTTTGCTTTTTTAACTTTTTCCGGCCTTGCCTCGGTGGAGCTGCCGCGCAAATAATAGTCAAGATACCAATCCTTGGCACCTGTCGTCATATGGCGAGTTCGCGTCACTTCACGCTCAAAATCTTCATTGTTGTCTGTATGGTTTAAAATTTCGAGCATCTGAGGGACACTAAGAAAACGGCAGTTCATAAAGCTATGTAGGCCGTATGCTCCATCTTGCGTATACACCGCCTTAAAAAGCCCCGTTCTATACTGGTTCTGGATTGTAACCAGATGTTCTTCAATCTTAACCAACGACTTTTTGTCCTCACTATCGAGGGTTGCATTAACAAGACTGACCAGCAGGTGGTTAATAAAAGAATCATCTTGGATTCCATTAAAATCAAATAGTGACAGTGCTATTCGTTCCACTGCACGTTTTTTTAGTCCAATACGTGTTCCATCCACAAATGTTAGGGCATCACATTTACGTAGGCAGTATTCGTGGCAACCGGTCTGCGCGAGCGCATGAAAAAGCGACTGAGAAAGGTCTATCAAGCTTTGCACTGAATTACCGGCGCGGGCATTGGCAGTAAGCGTTTTTCGTTTCAATTCAATAAAAATGATCCTCGCATCAGTCTCAACAATGAAATCGCACTCCCCTTCTTGGCTATTGATGTTCAGGTCGTTGGCAATATCAGCAGAAATCTTATATTTTCCTCCCTGATAAAACGTCACATTACGGCCTTGCAGCTGTGCAGCTATAAATGATTCCAAGGCATCACCAACAAGCATTCCCTCATCTTTCCCCTTTGACAGATTGCTTTTCAGCTCGCGAAGTAGCGTGGCATAAAATCCATAATTACACAGATGCTCATTTGGATAAAGGAAGACTCCATTGAAATGAACAAACGGACGCTGAAAATAATTCCGCTTGGTTATATCGCTGACAGACAGGTACCCGGAATTGATTGAGCTTTTTTCAAATGTAAGCTGATTTAGCACGCTCGAAAGTTTTGCCGACCCATAGCGAGAACCTAAATCATCATTAAGTTGATCAAACGTAAAGATCAGAGGAGACGAACTCTTCGCCTGATTCGATACCCACTGCAGAATGTCCAGATAGACATCAACATCCTTTACAGCGCTAGCTAGGTCGCTGGCGTTCCAGATGCCGGTCATCATTGTAATCATGTGCTCGGAATAGACCTGATCAATCGCAAAGTGTTGGTCAAATAGAATACACTTCTGAATATCATCAATAATGGTTTCTGGAGGGCGTAACAACTCCTCGAACTTGAGTAAAGGCTGCAGCTCCATCACACCGAAAAAATGCTTGGAAATATTGAAAACTTCATCAATCACCTTTGCGGATCGTTTTGCATCCTGCTCGGGATTTAAGTGCGATAGACTGACATTGAAAAGGTAACCCAAAGGTATTTTCAACTCGGATGGCTCAAGCATTCCTGGCTCCGTTCTGAATCTGAATCGATTATATCCGTCTCCTTTGAAGAGGCTTCCCAGCATATGCATGATATAGTCAAAGCCTACATGGCCAAGTCGCGCGAACCTGTACTGCATGGCGTGTTCAAATTTTTCCTCATCTGCATCCGACAGTCTAACTTTTCCCCGTTCGATGCTGGCCTCATATCCTAACGATCTCAGGAAACGAACCGACTCCGCGATCAGTTTTGGCCGATGGCACATGTAATTTCTGTCTGGGTTGTGGCGATTAAGTCGGAAATAAGACTGTAGATAACCTTTAGTTCTCAGCCATTTGGTCTCATCGGCATTAAAGTAACCCGTACGAATCCCTATAAAATTGAGAGAAATCAAAAAATACATAGCGTTATTATGCTGGGTTTCTTGAGATACATGATGCTCAAGCAGAACGTGACGCACCACCCCAGTAAATTCTATAGGCTTCAGGTCACTACCGAATAGATTCTCTTCGATTTTCTGCTTTAGGATACTCTGAATGCTAGAGTGCCGATGTTCATCGAGTTCAGGATGTTCATCAAAAACATCCCAAGATTCATCAACACTCAGATCCAGTTCCCACTTCGCATCATCATTCGTCAAAAAATGTAATATGTCTTCCATCATTGCTCGTCATTCCGTAAAGGGCGAACCAGATACTGTCGACTATTTTCTTTTCTATCCACTGTCCTTTATCAGAAAAAAGTCTTGGAGTTATGAATATGAAGGTCGTTCCCTCAGGCCTTATCTGTAAAGAATTTTCGGAGCGGTTTTTATAGTCATCATTGGCTTTTGATTTTGGGTTTTGATTGCAGCCACATTCCCAAACCGATTTTCCGTGGGGGACATAAAGAGACTCTTCCGTGGTTTCTAAAATTCCATCAAATCCAGAAATCCATACCGCATCACCTGCCGGAAAGGATAGCTTCTTTGGATCATGAGATGCGAGAATCAGCCGGCGAATGAGGCCTGGCAGGAACCCTTGCGCTTCCCGCCGATCTGCCCATTGACTTAAATCTGTTGAATTGGTCCATTTCATAGCATTCTTCCAATCTTAAATTATTTACTAATTAAGAACCAATACAATTGCTATCAATGATAGATATTGACTTGATAGCCCATGAAATAAGTTCGATCGAACATTTTGCAATCAAATATATTACACGAATGCCTGCTCGCCCTGTTTTCCCTGCTGACGCTCTCCGCCTTCAGTTACCCCACCAAGGTCGTGGCCATCGCGGATGGAGAGGCTTTCAATAGATCAGGATAGACGTTATCAGCCATGCCCAATGTTAACCCTGAGCGGCTTTGGCTGGTCACAAAAAAACGCAGGAAACAGTGACTTCTTTTTTAATTACAGGCTTTTTTATTAAATCATGCTTATGAATTATACAGTTAAAGATGTTTTGCCGCTTGGATGTCACTCAAAAAAATAATCATTCTCGTTTGGATTGACAAAATTCGTTAATAAAAATACCTCTATGAAATCATGACAAATGAACAGTGGCAGATTCTATTAAATGTTATCCGTGGTAAAATGAATGTTTCTTCAGAAACTATACCAGCGGGATTTATCATCGACAGCCCGTGGTTGCCGGGCTGGTACGGTTGCAGTACGCTGGATTATTTCGCCAGTGATGAAATTTGGTTCGAAGCTAACCGGCGCGCGGTGGAAACATTTCCGGATGTAATGTTTCTGCCGGGATTCTGGGCAGAATACGGAATGTGCACCGAACCGTCGGCGTTCGGAGCGCGGTGCATATGGAACGAAAATAATCTGCCGCACGCCGACCGGATTATTGAAGACGTGGATGATCTGCCGGAATTCTATAAAAATTTCCACCGTCCGGATGTTTCCGTCGCCGGCATGCTGCCGTTTGTGTTAAGTCGGTTGCGCCGGATGGAACCGGCGGTGCAACGCATCGGTCACGAATATCGTTTTGCTGTCGCGCGCGGTCCGCTGAATATTCTTTCGTTTTTAATGGGAACCACCGATTTTCTAATGGCGTTGAAACTTTACGAAGAGGAAGCGCATGCTCTGCTGAATGAAGTTTCGGAGTTTCTCATCGATTGGATCGGATTGCAGTTAAAAACGTTTCCGTCGATGGACGGCATTCTACTGCTGGACGATATTGTTGGCTTTCTCGGTGAAGATGACTGCCGCGCGTTTGCGGTTCCGTATTTGAAAAAAATTTACGGTGCGTTTGATGTGAGCGTAAAATTTTTGCATAACGACGCCGAAGGTCGCGTCTGTGCGCCGTTCCTGCCGGAAACCGGTGTCAATCTTTTCAATTTCAGTTTTAATCACAGTATTCCGGAAATGCAGGCGCTGACGAAAGGACAGGTTGCGTTGCTGGGAAATATTCCACCACGCGATGTATTGGCGCAGGAAACACCGGCACAGGTTGAAGCCTGTGTGCACGAAACGCTGGCGGCGGTGGAATGCAAACGCCGTTTAATTCTTTCCGCCGGCGGTGGAATGCCGCAGGACGTCAGTACAGAAAACATTCATGCATTTTTAAAAGGGATGAAAACGTAAAAAACGGTGCAGAAGACCAGCTGAGTTCAACTGTTAGCGTTGTGTGCTTTCCCGAATGATGAGTTCTGTTTCTATTGTGTGTTTCCCAGGGATATATAGTTGTTTCCCATTAAGAATATCAATTAACAGGTCGGTAGCTTTAAAACCTAATGCGTGAAACGGAGTGCGAATACTGGTTAAGCGGGGAGTGCTGCTGAGACACCGGTCGCTGTCGTCGAAACCGATTAACGCGATATCTTGCGGAATTCGAATTCCGAGTTCCTTTAACGGATCAATGCAATAGAAAATTAATTCATCAAACGGCGCAATAATGGCATCATATTTGCGGATATTTTTTATTCCGGCGAGCAGGGAATGGACGGCATCCGGATTCTGTTTTACAGAATAGATATTTTCCTCAGATGTTGAGTAACCATAATCTTTAAATGCTTCGATGTATCCATCGAGACGATCAGTGATGCAGAAGAATTTTTTTAATTCTTCAGGAATAAGAACCAACGGTTTTTTACATCCGATATCGTATAGATGTTTTACACAGCTTCTTACTGCGGCGCGGTTGTCAATATCAACAGAGATGAATTGAGATTCGACTTCCGGAATACTGCCGATGATGACCACAGGAATTGTTCGAGCGGTTTCTGTAATAAACGGAATGCTGTTTTTGGATGGATTATTATAAATTATTCCGTCCAGCAATCCATCCTGTGAATGATAATAATCCTGAGAACTGCCAGAGAATTTCTGGCGGTCATGAATCACAAGATCGTAATCGAGCATTTTCGGATTATCCAGAACGCCTGAGCTCAGCAAGCCGAATACCTTTGCGAGCAGGTAGGTTTCTTCTTCAAAGGAGCAATTTTCACGCGTTTTATAATGAGGGACTGAAAGTCCAATCAGATTTGTTTTTTGATAAGCAATGGCTCGCGCGAGGCGGTTCGGGCGATATCCTAATTCTCTGGCGGTTTGATGAATGCGCTCGATGGTGTCTTCTGCAATAGGGAATTGATCGGTGCGATTGCTGATGACGCGGGATACCGTTGATATGCTGAGGTTGCAATGTTTTGCAATATCTGCAAGCCGCACACGCCCGGTCGGTTTTCTGCCTGATTTTTTTTCTTGTTTCATATGCAATTTAGATTGACCAAAAGTTTTGATTCACGTTATTTTATGACAATGCTTGTTGTCGAGAGATAAATTTTTTTACTCAAAAATGACAATGCTTGCATAAAATTTAAAAATGAATATGGCAAGATAACAAATACTGTTTCGGTTTTCAGTTGCGGGTTAGGAAATGGCTCCTTTCAGCACAAATCAATGATGGGAAAATAATGATGAATCAAACGAATCACAAGAAAGCGGGATTGGCAGATATCTTCAAATATGCCGTTGGCGAAGGCGCGACATCCATAACGATGAACGGGATAAGCAACTTTGCTATGGTTTATTTAACGCAGATTTTATCATTGGCTCCGACCTGGGCGGCGTTGGCGATTGGAATATCAATTTTTTGGGATGCTGTTACAGATCCGATTATGGGGCATATTTCCGATAACACTCGTTCCCGCTGGGGTCGGCGGCATCCATATAGTTTAATCGGCGGGTTGTTCACGGCGGTGACGTTTTTTCTTTTCTGGTCTGTTCCGCAGATGTTGAACGGACCGGTGATTATTTTTTTCATGGCACTGATCATCAATCTGCTCATTCGTACGGCGGTTACGGTGTTTTTTGTTCCGTTTACTGCACTTGGATTTGACATTTGCCCGGAATATGAATCGCGGTCCCGGTTGCAAGGCGTCCGCTATTTTATCAATCAAATCGTTAACTTTACATTCGGTGCTTTGGCCTGGACGTTGTTTTTTAAAGATCATATCACCGAAACAGGAAAACGAATTGATGGGTCTTTGATCGGTTCGAACTATGTTGTCATGGGTTTTGTTCTGGCAATCTTTGTTGCGCTGCTGGCATCAGTTTGTTGTTTTGGAACACGCAATTATGCGGTGGATAATCGCAAAGAACAGGTTCACGGTAAACGACTGGCGGATTTTTGGGTGGATTTCAGTTCTATTTTTAAAAACCGTTTAGCGATACGGGTTTTTGTTTTTTACATCATTGTTCAATTTTCGATGCTGTTAACATCAATGGTTCAAATGTTTGCGTATATTTTCTATATGCAGTTCACGCCGTTGGAAAAAACCTGCGTCCACGGTGGAGGTATGCTGGCATTTGCTCTTGCGTCACTGAACCTCCCTCACATCGTCAAACGGTATGACAAAAAACCGGCGGGGTACATCGGTATTGGCCTGGCCGTGTTCGGTGGGTTGAGTCTGCTGACTGTTTTTCATGGCGGACAGCTTGCACCACAGCAGACGATCGAATTTTCAGGAATAACTTTTCCTGTTGCCACGATTGTATTCGGTCTGCTGCAGGCTTGCTGGTGGGGCGGTTGCGGTATGATTGTTCCGTTATCCAGTTCTATGATTGCCGATATTGCTGCGATTGATCAGAGCAGAACAGGAGAACTCAAAAATGCCGGTTATGCTTCAGTGTTCAGCTTTTGCACAAAAGCCGCCAGTTCAATCGGCATGTATATTTGCGGTTTTCTTGTGCAGATCGCCGGAATTATTTCCGGTGCAACAGAGCAGACTCCTGAAGCGGTCAGCAACATTGCTCTGTTAACATTTATCAGCGGACCGATCGTTATTTTCTGCTCCGTATTTGTTTTGCGGAAATATCCGGTGAACCGGGCATATATGCAACAGATCGAACAGCGCATTGCGGCAAACAACGGATAATGAAACACAGTTGAATTTTTCTTAAACACATACGCGGTGAATTAATGAAAAACAGAAATTATAAGTTCTTTGGAATCGGGATCTGCTGTTTCACGGGGTTGATTTCAATTCTTTCTTCTGCGAAACCCATTACCGGATGGTATCCGGATACAGGCGATATTCCGGTTGAATCGGATACCTGGGGGAACGGCGATGCATTTTCCCGCCCGGCAGTGGACCGGCAACTTGTTTTTCAAACTTTGGGGTATTGTTATCTGACAGAAAGTGTATCTGTTGGTGCACAACGTTATAATAAAAACGAATTGTTTTTGATTGACGATCCCAAAGCGGATCGACTGGTCACCCGCTGGACGATTAATCCGAAAACAACAACGCGGGCGGAACTGGGAATTAAATCCTACATTCTGCGTCCACCGGCGAGCATATCAGTTCGTATAAAAAATAATTCAACGAAAGAATTAATCATCACGCCCGAATTGTTTGAAGTGAAAACAATCCGCGACTGTCCGTCGGCAAGCTGGCTTTTGACCCAACAGACACTTCAGCCGGGAGAGGAGAAAGAGCTGACATTTGATTATAATAATTATCGGTGCCGGCAGGGAAAACAAACTGAACGTCCCGATCGTCCGCTCTTTCCGGCGACTGCTTCTTTAATTATTACCGGTTTGCAGGAAGAAACAGATAATGAACTAGTATTGAAAGAGTACACCGTTTCTTATTCCAGTCCGGAAAGACCGATTGTTTCCGGACTGACAGTCCCCGATCGCGTTTTTGCGAACGGTGAAATGACGATTGATTTGGCGGTGAGAGGAACGGTTCCCCTAAACGGTGTATTGGATCTTGAAGCGGAAAATTGTTCCAGAGTGATGTGGCGGATCCGGTTGTCTAATGAACAGAAACAGCAGTTGGCAAAAAAGAAACGTCTTCAAATCGTCGCGCCGGTTCCGTGGTATTTGAACGAAGGCGATTATCGTTTGAATGCGGTGCTTAATGGATACCGGATCAAAGGTGTGTCCGGTGTGTTTAAAGTAGAAAACGACCGGCAACCGGGATTTCCGACGGTTGAACGGAAAGTTCATAATGGACAGCCGGCAATGTTTGTGAACGGAAAACCTGAACCGTGGTGGGGATATGCCGGTTATAAATGGCAGCCTGGTAATGCGACTGCGTTTGCAAAAGACGGCAGCACGACATTTTGCATTGCAACCACCATCGGCGCTCATCTTCACCAGATTCTTGATTCCACCTGGATAGCGCCGGGGAAATATGACTACTCTCAAATCAATGAATATATGTGAATATGGTGCTGTCCGGAAATTCGAATGCCTGGCTGATTATCCGGGCCAATATTAATTTGTCTCATTTCTGGTATCAGCAGCACACCAACGATCAGGTATTAGTGCAAACAGATCTGGGACGCTTGCCTTGGAGAGAAACCGGCACTCCGGCAATTTCTCTCGCTTCTGCAGAATGGCAGGCAGATATACAAATCGCTTTAAGAAATCTGATGCAGTATGTAGAGCAGCAGCCGTGGGCTGACCGGGTGGTCGGTTTCTGGACAGCCGGACAGGTGACAGAGGAATGGTTCGCTTATGGTTCGAACAGTGATTATTACGGCGATTACAGCCCGGTGAATCAGCGGGAATTCAAAAAATGGCTGGAAGCAAACAATTTCCCAGTGGATGACGGGGATAACATTCCATCACCAGCCGCCAGAAGTGCCGGCGGAAAAATATTTGATAACGGTGGCGCCCGCAGCGCGTTCTACCATCAGTATGCTTCTGATAAAACAGCGGAAGTCATCCAACTACTGGCAAAAACAGTAAAAGAGGCAAGTTCCGGAAAAGTGCTCGCCGGAGTTCATTTCGGGTATCTGCTTCAGTTCGCAGGCACAGACCGTCAGACAACAAGTGCAACGCTTCCTTCAACGGGAAAACTGTTCAAAGATCCGAATGTTGATTTTTTTACCGGTGTTGCTCTGCTGGACTGGCGGACTCTTGACGGATATGACACATATGTTACGACCGTCGATTCACTGTTGTCGCACGAAAAGCTGTATATGGTCAGCAATGATACGTTTTCATATCTTCATCCCGGACACTGGAAAATCCTTTATGATGAAAACAATCCTCAGCGGGCGCTGTTCGATATGCATCGGCGGGTTCTCTCCAGCGCTGCTGTTCATGGAATTAACGGAATGTGGTTCGGGTTGCAGCCGGCCTGGCACGGGAATAAAGAACTTCATGAGGAGTTTTCTAACGAAATTTCAGTGTATAAAAATACATATAATCTCAGTCGACGACCCACCGCAGAGATTGCGTTAATTGTCGATGATACCAGCTTTGCATGGGTTCCCGCCGGTGCAAAACAGCTGAAGAAAACAGATTTGAAAATTCCTTTGCTTTATCTTGGAAAAAGCGGAGCACCGGTCAGTTTGTGGTTGCTCTCAGATATCGACCGGCTTCCTGACCACATAAAACTTGCGGTGATAACATTTGCCGAGGCGCCGGCAAAAGAAGACGCCGAAAAACTTAAAGCCGCCATCAAAAACGGTGGACGTACATTTGTTACCATTGGACTGCCCGGGCTGGTTGATGTGGAAAAAGGTGTGTGGGACGAAACTGTTCCGCCGGAAATATTAGGACTGGATGTTTCGGTTGACGGTGAAACATATAACTGTTTCGTAAGTTCGCCGAGCGAAGACATGACACTTAAAGAGTGGGTCGACGAGTCGAAAGGCAGCAATAGAAAAATCCGGCGGATCCGTTTTTCAGATGTTCGCGCTACGACGGTGGAACGCCCGTTGAAAAATAATGGACAGCTTCTCTGGTACGCGTCGGCGCCGACATCCCGGACTTTTTGGCGGGCGGTGGCTGAGCGGGCGGGAGTGCATTGTTACGCGCCGGAAGGATTTTTTGTGTACGCATCTGAAGAGTTGATCAGTATTACTTCGCCGGAAGATGCAACGGTGGAAATTATCTGGCCGTATTCCGCGCGGGTGTCCGACTTTTTTGAAGAATGGACGGGGACCGGCAGGAAAATGCGGATTCCTTTCAGAGCGGGACAGACCCGTTTATTTAAGGTCAATAAAAAATAATCCGCAATGGTGGCGATACGGTGAAAGAAAATCCGATAAAAAAAGTTGACATAAAATTTTAAATGATAATGTTTGCATGACAATGGTTGCGTTAATGTTCATAAGCAGAAAAAGGAGGACAAAGCTAGATGAGAAAAGGGAATGAGAAAATGATTTCGTATGCATACCTGACCGAAGTGAAGACATTGCAGTAAGTAAAGCAATCGTTGCGAATATCAAAAATTTTAACTGTCGAATATTTAATCAAGGAGATGTGATGAGAGACGCAAAAATAAAAATTCTTGGACTTTATGTTTTAACAGGAGCATTTATATTTCTTGGTGCAACCGATCTTAAAATCGGTTGGTATCCGGAAACAGGGGAAGTTCCGATTGAATCTGATATTTGGGGCAATGGCGATGCCTATTCCCGTCCGGAAGCGGACTATTGGCCGATTTTTGAAACATTGGCATACTGTTCGCCGTCAGACGGAATTTCTGATGGCCTTTCGTATACTATTTACACCAGCGAACAAAGATATAATAAAAACGACCTGTTTTTATTTGAAGATCCGGATGCAAAACGGTTTGTAACCCGCTGGACGATTAATCCGAAAACAACGTCTCGTGCGGTGTTTCAAATTCATCGCAGTATTCCCCGGTGCCCGCAGGCGGTTGCATTTCGGATAAAAAATAATTCGCAGCAGGAATTAACGTTTTATCCGGAATTGTACGAAATGCCCACTGTTCGGAACTGGCCGGCAGTCAGTTGGCTGCTGGGACAGAAAACACTGAAGCCGGGTGAAGAAAAGGAGCTGGTGTTTAACTATGATGAATTTAAAAGCCGGCAGGGAAAACAAATCGGCCGTCCGGATCATCCGGCGTTTCCGGTAACACCGGTGCTGCGAGTTAACGGATTGCAGGCAGGTGCTGATAATGAACTGATCATGAAAGAATTCACGGTTTATTATGCCAGCCCGGAAGCAATGAATGTTACCGGATTGACGGTGTCGGATCGCGTCGTAGCCAGCCAGCCGGTAACGATTAATTTGACTCTGCGCGGAAAAATTCCGGAAAACGGTTTTGTTGATTTAGAAACAGAAAACCGCGCCAGAGTGATGTGGCGGATCCGGTTGTCTGATGAAGAAAAACAGCAGTTGTCGCAGGATGGAAAAATTCAGCTTACCAAAACTATTCCGTGGTATTTAAATGCCGGAGATTATCAGTTGTACGTTGTGCATGACGGATACAGAATTGCCGGAGCGGAGTGTAAATTTAAATTAGAAAACAGCCGCCAACCGGGCTATGCGGACGTAAAACGGGAAATCTATAATGGACGTCCGACTCTGACAGTGAACGGAAAGCCCGAAACATGGTGGGGATATGCCGGTTATATGTTTTATCCGGGTGTGGCAACAGGAACTGCAAAATCCGGTGGCAATGCGTATTGTATTGCAACCACAGTCGGCGCGCATTTAATGCAGGTGGTTGATCCGACATGGATTGCGCCGGACAAGTACGATTACTCGCAGATTAACGAATATGTAAATATGGTTCTGGCAGGCAATACAAACGCCTGGTTGATTATGCGGGTGAACATCAACCTGCCGTATTTCTGGTATCAGGAACACAAAGAGGATCAGGCGCTGATGCAGACGGATTCCGGCTTGCTTCCCTGGCAGGAAAACGGATGTCCCACAATCTCAATTGCATCCGAGCCGTGGCAGAAAGATTCTCAGCAAGCGCTGATAAAACTCATGGAGTATGTGGAACAGCAACCATGGGCGGACAGGGTGATCGGTTTTTGGACTTCTGGTGCGGTGACAGAAGAGTGGTTTGCTTACGGTTGCAACGATGGCTATTACGGCGACTACAGCCCGGTGAATCAGCGGGAATTCAAAAAATGGCTGGAAGCAAATAATTTTCCGGTGAAAGAAGGCGATAATATGCCTGAACGGGATGCACGCCGAATCGGTGGAAAGCTGCTTTTTGAGGATAACGCCCAGAGTGCGCTTTATCATCAGTACGCGGCAGAAAAAACTGCGGATGTTGTAGAAATGATAGTGAAAACCGTTAAGGATCAAAGCAAAGGAAAAGTGCTTGCCGGAATTCATTATGGATATCTGATTCAGTTTGCCGGAACAGAACGGCAAGTAACAAGCGCAACGCTGCCGGTGACGGGACGGTTGTTTCGCAATGAAAATGTTGATTTCTGTGCCGGTGTGGCGCTACTGGACTGGCGGAGATTAAACGGTTATGACACATATGTTACGCCGGTTGATTCCGTGCTGTCGCACGGAAAGCTATACATGGTCAGTGATGACACATTTTCATACATGCATCCCCGCCATTGGCATTTTATTTATGAAAGCAAAAATCCGCACAGAGGGTTGGTCAACATGCATCGGCGGGTTGTTGCCAATGCTGCCGTACACGGAATAAAAGGAATGCTATTTGGACTTCAGCCGACCTGGCATGGTGGTGAGGCTTTCCATAAGGAATATTCAAAAGAAATCGAAGTGTATCAAAAAACATATGATCTCAACCGTGAATCAACTGAAGAAATCGCATTCATTATTGATGATGTCAGTATGGCATGGGTTCCGGCCGGTTCAGCGCACCTTAGAGCGGATATCAAAAGCTCGCTTTATAATCTCGGAAAAAGCGGGGCGCCAGTCAGTTTATGGCTGCTTTCAGATATCGACCGTTTGCCGGAGCAGACAAAACTGATCGTGATTTCTTTTGCCGATGCCCCGAACAAAGAAGATCTGGCGAAACTGAAAAACGTCATTCAAAAAGGTGGTCGCACCGTGGTTGTCATTGGATATCCGGGACTGATTGATGTTGAAAAAGCCAAGTGGGATGAAAAAACACCGGCGGAAGTTTTAGGATTGCCGCTGTTGATTGATGACGGTGTATATGATGCGGAACGCCCTGAGCCGTGGCAGCGCATGACATTTAAGCCGTGGACATCACTGGAACGTCCTTTGGCCAATAATGGGCATTTGATTTGGATGGATGCTCCTCCGATGACACCGTCAATCTGGCGTCAATTTGTGGAGCGTTCCGGCGCGCATTGCTATGCCCCGCAAGGATTCTTCGTTCATTCCGCGAAAGAACTGGTCAGCATTACTTCTCCGGAAAATACAACTGCAGAAATCGTCTGGCCGGAAACCGTAAAAGTAGAGGACATGTTCGAAGAGTGGAAAGGCGAAGGCCAGATTATGAAAATTCCGTTCGAATACGGCCAGACCCGCCTGTTTAAAGTGGAGAAGAAATAACTCGTCAAAAAAATACTCCGTACCGGTACGGTGCGGGGTAAGGCATTAAAATAAAAAGGAGTAGGAGAATGCAAAACCGGAAAAACAAAAACACATTATCTAATATAACAATTCTGATTATCGGAATCATGATCATGGGCGGTGCGCTGTCCGCTGCAACAGTTGCTAACTTCACCGAAGGCTTTGGCACATCGTCGTGGGATCAATATACCGGAAAAGCCGGCGGCGGCTGGCAATCGGCATGGGTTATTTCCGGCGAAGGACTTTTTGGGCAGATAGTAAGTTCCTCAGAACTGGATCGCGGCGGGAACTATCTCAACGGTTCAATGAATGTTAAAGAAGGAGTAAAAGAAGCTTTCTTCGCCCGTGAATGGGACACTTCAGCACTCAAAGAAACCGGAATAGTTAAAATTAGCTGGAAGTGGCGGATGGACAGCAGAAGTTTCGGTCATGGAGACAGAATTTGTTTTCAGGAAGGCACCAGCAGCCGCAGTACATTTAATATTTTTGCATACGGAACACCTGTTAACAATACAGCGCCACGTCAATTCATGTTTTTTGACGGAGATAAAAAAGGCAATTTTGATAACAGCCAGATGGTTGATTCCGGTATGACGATGATACCGGGTACGGTTTACACATTCACTGTAACGTTGAATCAAAGAACAAAAACGTGGACTGCGGCGATTTCCGACGGGAAGAAAACGGTGGAATCCCAACCGCTTGGTTTTCGTTCAGGCAGAGATATTTCCGGCGAATTGCGTATCGGAATGCAGGCAAAAGCCAAGATTATTAATTTTTCTGTTGATGCAATTTCAATTGATTAGACAGAACAGTGCGCCGGAAAAGGCGCGGATGGCATTTGTGTAAAACAAGTTGCAAGTGCCATCCAAAAAAATGCGGCGGCAGGTGCTGCCGTTAGTAGAGGAGAAGGAAACCTGAGAAAAGGAGAGGAGTAGAAAGATGAGAATGCAGAGAAGTAATAATGTATTAGTTCGTATTGCAATGTTAATGGTAGTATTTGCCATGGCAGGCGGTTCATTGTTCGCTTCAGTAGTGGACAATTTTAATGCGTATCCCGGTAGCGCCGGCAATGGCTGGAGTGGAGAGTGGACAGCATCAGCAGGAAGTATAAGCGGATCCGTTGCGAGTTCATCTGAATTGAACGGCAACGGAAGTTATCTGCGCGGTACAATGGAGCCAACTGGTACTCAGGAAGCGTTTTTAAGCCGGACATGGGATAACGCTGCTGTTAATAAATCAGGTACGATTACGATCAGTTGGGACTGGAGACTGGATGCCGCTCTCACCAGCGATACCAGAATTCAGTTTAATGAAGGTGGTGCGGCCAATTCTTCGTTTATTATTGTTGCGTATGGACCATCAGTAGGAGGAGGGCTTCCTGGAAATGAATTTATGTTCTATAACGGGACACAAAATAGTGCATGGAATAATGCGAACCTTACCAATTCCGGTATGCAGATCGTCGCAGGAACCGTTTATACGTTTACGGTGAATCTTGATCCGTCTACTAAAACCTGGACCGCAACAATTTTTAACGGAACAGATTCCGTAACGTCTGGAACACTTGGATTCAGAGGTGATGTTTCTACTGTTTTAGGGACGCTTAATTTTGGGGCACAGGCAAGAAATACCCATAAGTATGAATTTTCTATGGACAATCTTACCGTCGCCATTCCGGAACCGGCCAGCATAGGGCTGTTTCTGATATCCGGCGGTTTTATTTTTCTGATGCGTCATGTGCGATAAATAACTTGGTTATCATATCACTTCGGGCGCAGCAGTGCGCCCGTTTTTTTTTGAAAGATCATTCATGAATCATGAGAACATTGAATTATCCGCTTTTTTAACGCCGCCGCTGGAATACCGTCCTGTTCCGTTCTGGAGTTGGAATGAAGAGATGCAGCCTGACGAGGTCAGACGGCAGATTAAGGAAATTAAATCCGCAGGTTGGGGTGGAGCATTTGTTCACAGTCGAATAGGATTAACCACACCGTATCTCGGTTCGGAATGGTTTTCGGCGGTGGATGCGGCGGTGGATGCCTGCGCTACGGAAAATCTGAAAATATGGTTGTATGATGAAGATAAGTGGCCCAGTGGTTTTAGCGGTGGAACGGTGCCGTTGGCAAACGATGATTTCCGGATGAAGGTTTTAGTTGGCAGGCCGGAAGGACGTGTACTGCCGAATGCCGAACCTTATTGCGCGCCATCGAACGGATTACAGATCTGGTTATGGACTGCGCCGTTCGGTCAGGATTGTTTTAACGGAACGTCTTATATTGATACCGGAAACGCTGCCGCTGTTCGTAAATTTATTGATGATGCGTATGAAACATATTACCGGCGATATGCGGATGAATATGGGACGCGGATTACCGCTGAATTTACAGACGAACCCTGCATGACGTTTCGCATCGGGGTTCCGTTCGGTGCAGTGCCTTTTTCTTCCGGTATCGAGTCCCGTTTTGAGCAGATGCACGGATATTCGTTGAAAGATAACATCTATCATCTTTTTCTAAATGAACCGGAAAGCATGCGCTTTCGGATTCATTATTACCGGACAATTAACGATCTTTTTGAAAACAACTTTTCGCGACAGATCGGAGAATGGTGTGAAAAACATAGAATTTCATTTACCGGTCATTATATGAATGAACACGGAGTTTTTGCACAGCAGAACTGGGGTGTAAAAATCATGCCGAATTACCGGCATCAACAGATTCCGGGGGTCGATATTCTGCGCCGCCGGATTGATGATCGGATAACAGCCAAGCAGTGCCAGAGTGTTGTTAATCAGTATGAAAAAAAGCGGATGCTTTCAGAACTCTATGGTGCTGCTGGCGGAAGCCTCAATTTTGAAGACAGGCGGTGGATTGCTTTGCAACAGATTTGCCTCGGAGTTAATCTCCTAAATCCGCATTTGTCACTGTACACAATGGCCGGGTGCCGCAAACGGGATTTTCCGCAAAATATTTTTTATCAGCAGCCATGGTGGTCGCTTAACTCCGTTGTCGATGAACCGTTGTCCAGACTTTGCTATATACTTTCACAGGGTAAATATGCGGCAAAACTATTGTTGCTTCATCCGCAGGAATCGTCTTTTGCCCTTTGGCAGGCATTGACGAACGCTCCGCAAAATAAACCGCTGACAACCTTTGAGAACCGGGAATTTCATTCTGTAACTTCAGAGTGCCGGGAAAAAATCCAATCCATTGATTCCGGTTTTCTTGCGTTGATTGATACCTTACTGGGAGCTCAGTTAACATTTGATTTGGGTGATGAAACCATTTTGGCGGAAACCGCTCGTATCGTTGATCATCAAGGAAGTGTTCTGTTGCAAGTTGGAGCGTCCGCGTACGAAGCCATCCTCTTGCCGTCTATGTATACTCTTTCGTCGACAGTATTTGATTTGTTGAAAAACTTCACCTTGCGTGGCGGAAAAGTTCTGCTTTCAGGTACACCGCCGGCGTCTATTGATGGGATTGCATCACCGGAGTTAAAAAAATGGACAGGGCAGCTTCCTGTTTTGGATTTTGATAAAGCCGGTGAAGTATTAAATTCCCTGTGCCAGCCGTTCATTTCAATCGAAACTGTTTTTGGCGGCAATCAAAGCCTGTGCTGGACGCATGTCCGTGATATGTCCGATAACTCTCGCGTGGTCTTAATTGTAAATCTTGACCGCAAAGAACAGTTCAATGCGGCAGTGTGTTTTCCCGGGCCATGGAGCGGGGCATATATTCTGGATGATCGCACAGGACAAACCATTCCTGTTTCAACGGAATCATTAACTATTGGGTTGCAGATGTCGGTGTCTGTCGCTCCGGCAGACTGCCTGTTGATTCAGTTGCGACATGAAATGCCGGTATGTCCCGTGGATTCAGGGGGAGATAAAAAAACTAAAGAATTGTCGAATTGGGTTGTTTCTCGCATGGACGACAATGCGCTGCCGCTCGATACCGCGTATTGGCGGGAAAGTGCAGAGTACGATTGGTCAGCTTATTCTGTTCCGATCATTGCGCTTCAGGAAAGCTTAAATAGACGCAAATACAATGGATATCTTGGATTGCGTTTTTCAGTTCAAGGTAAGGATTTGTGTTGTAACCGTAAAATTCATCTGGTTGTTGAACATCCGGAACGTTGTAAAATATGTGTTAACGGAATTCAGGTAGAATATCAGGGACTTCCTTTCTGGCGCGATATCCGGTGGATGCCAATTGATATAAGTGGGCTTCTTTCCGCCGGGAATAACTGGATTGAATTAGAATATCTGCAATTTCAGTATGGAGATCTAACCTTGATTGATGACTATTTCGGTCGGTATGGGACTGAAATCGAAGCAATTTATCTAGTTGGCGATTTTTCAATATCCGGAAATATAACCACCGGTTTTACGCAACCGGAATGGGATGAGTGGGGTCTTCCGGAAATTGATGTATACCGAGTTAGTGCGCCGGTACTAGGGCATTCAGTGCAATTGAAGCAAGGCGATGTTGTTTTGCAGGGGCTTCCGTTCTATGCCGGGCGTATTATGTATGAAACTGATTTTTATTATGACGGGACTGCTTCATCTGTTTGGCTTTCGATCAGAAAATTCTCCGCGACAGTTACCGAAGTCTTCATAAACGGAAATCGCGTTGGCACCGTTGACTCTTCGTTCGGAAAAATAAAATTAAACCATGTCCTTCATATTGGTGAAAACCACATTCGGATCGTGGCTTTTAACTCTTTGCGCAATTTGCTTGGGCCTCATCACCATCCTCACGGAGAACTTTGCAATGTCAGACCGAAAGATTTTCTGCCAAGCGAGATTTTTCTGATTCAGAATCCTGTGAATGTCGTCGAGAAATGGGGAGGCGAAGGAATTATTCCGATGGATTGGATCGCAGATTATTTCGTTATAGGGTTTCAGATTGGTGACGTGGTGCTTACAGAAATATCCGTTTGATTTCAAATCATCAAATGGTTTCTGTAATTAAGATATTTTACAAGCTGCAATAATATTAAGTCATTAGCAAAGGGATATTGTGGACTACAATCCATTGTCTAAAAAGTTAAAAGCGCTTGATGCTAAGCTGCTGGAACTAAAGCAAAGCGAAAGAGAACTTACCAAAGAACTCGAATGGTATAAGCATTTCAGCCCTGAAGCGCAGGAAGATAAACGACAAAAATCTTTATCAACGATTCAAAAACACCATGCATTGCTCGAAGATATACATGCCGAGACTCTTGCAGTAACAAATGAAATTAAACAACATCAGGACAGCATTCAGGATATTGATGAAATTTTAGAAAGTTTCGATACAAACTGGTACAAGGATCTTGATCAGGAAACGCTAGGAAAACTGCGCTGTTACTATCCAGAAATAGATGATAAACGTGCGCAGGCAGACATAACCAATAAAAAGATGTTATGTGATATCAGTAATTCGGAAGCACGCATATTCAGTTTGATGAAAAACATGAGAACTGTTTGTAATCCGTTGAACTGGTTTAAGTCCGACCAGGTCCAGCTGCGGAATGAGTGTAATGATTTAAAGAATAAAATATTAGACTGTAAAGAACGACGGGTATGGCTGAGAAAACAATTAAACGAGCTGAATCCTAAGGCTCGCTACAGAGATGCTCAGGTGGAGCATCAACGCTGCATAGACTCGTTGCAGGATGAAATTAAAAAAAATGAAACCGGGAAAATTTTGTGGAAGCAGGGGATTTTTTCCAAGGAACAATTCATCAAGGATTTAGCTGCAGTATCTAATAAATATAATAACTTTGATTTCAAGGAGAAGGCGCGCAATCAGAAGGAAATGCATAATGAAATCACGTTCTTTGAGAAGGAACGCGAGCGTCTTGCTGAAAAAAAGAAAAATAATGATGAAAAAATCAATCCGATTATCAATGAAATAAAACGGCTAGAAGACCGTATTAAAAAAACCAAAGACAAAATTCAAAAAGCAACCGAATTTGCCAAGGCACTTTCGAATGAACCTAATTCTTATGAGCGATTTAAACTCCACCGAAAGTATGAGACCGAGTTCGGTTTTGAGAAACCGGGGCCAGGGGCTCTTGTCAGACGAGAATCTAAAAAGCTGGCGGCCATGGAAAAAAGCTTATCAATGGAGAAAAGAAGACTCGCACAAATTAACAGAAAGGTTCTGTGACAGATCGATACGATTATTATAGATGGAAGCGATTTGTGTTACGAAGGTGATCGTTTTATAGGCACACCGTTATTGGTATTAGTGGTAGAAAAGCTGAAAACACAGTATAATATAATAATTATTTTTGATACCTCCACAGTTCGCGGGAAACTGAGTACCAACAGTCTGGCATTAAAACGTCGATTCCCTCAAGATGTCAGAATTCATGTTATTGCGGGCGGGGCAACTGCTGATGAAACAATCCTTGATTTGGCTTCACGCAACGACAAAACGTACGTCCTTAGCAATGACAGCTTTTCAGCGTATAAAGAAAAAGAAGTAATACAACACGACCGACGGATTCGCTATCAACTCGTAGAGGGGAATATTTTTATTCGTGATTTAAGTATCACCGTTCTTCAAGAGGAATACGTTGAGAAAAATTTGTCGCCTGATGATAAATTGGAGCGACTGCTTGCTGATTTGCTGTGATTTGTAAATACGGTCTCTTTTTTTAGCCCTCAGGCATCCTGAACTAACCCATAATGGGTGTCATTCATCGCAGTTCGGAACAGGAACCAGTAATTTCACACCAGCACCTACAGCTAATTCATCCGTGATATTATTCCGTTGCATGATGGCATCCTTGGAACTGCCGTACTGCTTGGCAACATCATCCAGAGTTTCTCCCGGATAAAGGACATGGTCGTAAACCGATTCCTTTGGCGACGTAGATCCTAAGCCTTCAGGCTCTTTCACATACCCAAATTTTGCGATCATCATTGGGCTTCTTGATGCCCATTTGTAGCGATGATTTACTCTTCTTATTTCCATAACTTAATTCCTTTTAATCAGCGTCCCAGCCAATGGATTGCGCCATCGCCAGCCCCGCGCTGGTAACGCCCAGTCCCATGAATTTAGAAGGCCCCTGAGTCTGGATTTTTACATAAAAGCCGTTTTCACAATACAAACGGGATTCCCACCACCATGGAGTATCAATAGGATTGCCTCTCAAAAATTCATCTGTTCCCCGCAAATATACGACACATGCAACAGGAGAATCTGAACCATCCAGCGGATCATAAAACGGCGTTTCATTCACCCGTTCAAAACCGTACATTGACTCAACTGAGTTCAGAACACTTGTAAAATGACGCTGGAACTCTTCTGACGGCGCAATGAACTTAAAGCCTGAATCGTTCTGATTGCTGAAAACCGGGGAACCATCTTTATTTTTCATCACTTGAGCGCCAATGGTGCCTTCTGCCGCACGGTAGATTGTCACAATGGATGTGATATCCGAGGCAGAGTCACAATATACCAATTGAATATCGTCGTTGTAGGTGAACCCTTTTACTTCCTGCAAAATGAGTTCGCCAGCTTTTACAGGCATCAGCATATCTGTCGTTCGTATATACACTTTCCCGTCAAATATCTGATACAAGTCCGCCGGGTTTGCCGTCGTTGCAACATCAACGAGCTGAATAGCTGTACTCCGTTGCTCAGTCGTCATTCTGCTCATTAAATCTGCGCGCAACTCTTCGGTTCCGTTCAATCCATTGATGCCCGCCATGGACACCCAGTAATACGCTTCGACATAATCCTGCTGAATTCCAATTCCCTTGGCGCACATATGTCCCAAATAAATCTGCGCTTCTGCAAATCCCTGGACAGCAGCCCGCCGCAGCCATTTTTCAGCTTTCACATAATTCTGGGGAATACTGACCCCCTCATAATAAGCTTCACCCAGATTGTATTGTGCGCCGAAGAACCCGCGCTCTGCGGCCTTGCGCCACGAATCAATGCCTTTATCAATATCCTGTTCTACGCCATCACCGTCGATGTACGCACAGCCAAGCGATGTTTGCGCCTCCACACGACCCTGTTCAGCATCGTTTTTTACCCGCAGAAACCTGTCTTCTGCATCCATTATTGCATCCATAAAACACTCCTTAAAAACTGTTAATTTATCAATACAAGAAACATGCGTATATTATTGCATGTTAATATCTTATGATAAACAACAATCTGAAGTTTTTATGGAATAAAATGCCCTTGAAACAGCAGGATTTCGTTGTGATCTACTCCTCCGGCAAACTGACTTTCACTCCGAAAAAGCGGTGGGTGGTATTGGTGGCATCGTGCTTTTTCCAATCATTGGTCAACGTGATGCGGCCTTCGACCGTGTAAACGCGTCCTGATGCGGTCAGATCAGGCGTCCAGCCGATCTGTTGTACACCGTTGGTGAAATATATAAGAAAACGGTCAAGTGTATTGGTCGGACAGGTTCCGGTAAGATAATCGTGCCATACCGGCGCATCTTTAATGGAATCATCTAGCGCCGCCGCTTCATAATCATTGTTTGTAACCAGACTATATTCATCTAGCCAATAGTGAGGAACCGGCACAGGTGTTGTCGCGGTATCCGCTACGAATTCATACGCACCCATATCGACCGTACCGCTTTGAATACGTGGATTCCCGTCAAGATCAATCTCACCAACAGCAAGTGCATTGCTGCCTGTGTTGATGCATGGAGAACCTATCTGTAACCGATAATCTCCATTTGCCGTATCCACAAAAAGCGGATCATTAGAAATATTGCCAGAGCCAGAAGGCAACGGCGTTGTGCAGGAATAACTGAATGTGCATAAATAATGATTCGAAACCACTCCATTAACTGTATTACTCCAGATAATACAATTATTAAACGTTCCATAATATGAACCACCACCGACCCTGCCAGCTGTATTACCAAAAAGGGTGCAGTTATTTAAAAACCCAGAATATGCCCCTCCGCCATCAAAGGCTGCCGAATTATTAACCAATATACAATTATTCAGCGTTCCACCATACGACCCGCCGCCACGAGTGTAACCACTAGTACCAATCGCCGTATTTTCCATCAACGTACAATTATTCAATGTACTGGTATACGTACCGCCGCCTTTCCCAGACCCAGACCCAACTCTGCCTGCCGTATTTCCCGTCAACATGCAGTTATTCAGTATTCCGCCATGTGCTCCACCTCCACGTCCAGAACCGGAACTGTTGGTATTGGATCCGCTTGCCGTATTTCCCGTCAATACACAATTATCTAATGTTCCGCCATATGCGCCGCCTCCATAGCCGGCACTGGTACTGGTGCCGTTTCCGTCTGCCTTATTTTCTATCAACACACAATCATTCAACGTACAATTGTTCACTCCGCCACCATAGCCGTAACCGTAACCTGTACCGTTGCCGTAGCTAGCGTTGCTGAGGCCAGTACCGGTACCCTTCGCCGTATTTTCCGTCAATGTACAATTATTCAGTGTACTGTCACTTGCTCCGCCGCCGTAGTCACGGCCAAAACTTGACCCATAGCTTGAACTAGAGCCGCTCGCTGTATTGTTGGAAAGGATACAATAATTCAAAGTACTGCCGTAGGCCCCACCGCCATAGCCATTGCCATTGCTTGAACCGGATCCGCTTGCTGTATTTCCTGTCAGCACGCAGTTATTCAACGTTCCACCGTACGCCCCACCGCCATAGCCATAGCCACTGCTTGAACCGGAATAGTGTGCCCGCCCGTTCCGCAATGTAAAGCCGACAAGAACGGTGCTGAAATGATTGGTCGCTGATCCCAGCGTCGCACAACGACTAGAATTTTTGCCATCAATAATGGTGTACTCTGCACCATTTATACTCTGAATAGTGATGGCTTTATTACCGGTCGAAATCGGTGCATAAGTCCCATTTGTTACCCAAATGACATCCCCGGCAACCGCATTATTAATGGCAAGCTGAATATTAGTGTATGCTGTTTCCCAGCTTGTGCCTCCAGCTCCCGATCCAGAACTGCTGACATAGAGCTCTCGCGCTTCTACACAGGAAAAAGACAGTCCGACCCAAAGGAAGATTTGCCTTATTTTTATCGATTCTCGCTTTCTATTTCGTTTCACCTGAAACTTTGGAATGCATTCCAAAAACTCATAAATGCACATTTTTAATGGTGTAGAAGTATTTGCACTACTTTGGTGGTGTGTCAAGCATGCAAACACACGATACAAATACTCAACGGAAGATGCTGGGAGAGACTCTTCAGGCATATCGCAAAACAAAAGGAATCAGCCAGGAAAAGCTGGCGGAAATGCTGGATGTCCACCGCAATTATGTCGGCAGGATTGAACGCGGGGAGCAGAACATCACGTTTGACACGTTATGTGGAATTGCACAAACTCTCGGCATCTCGCTCTCCGAGCTCTTTGTGAACGCGCAGCTTTGATTATGAAAAACCGATAAAAGGATAAATCAATGCTCCCTGCCGTATTCAAGCCGCTGGAGCTGTTCAAGTAAAAGCGCAGGCGTTGATTGTCCAGCATAACCGCGATGAACAGCGGATACGCCTTCAACCTCGTGTCCCATGATTTCTTGAGCATAGCAGTCGTCTATTTTTGCCTGATTCTGTGCCTGCTGGCTCCATGTGTGGCGGAGGCCGTGGAAATCTTTATAGTGCGAAGATTCCGGTAGCCAATCCTTTTTCCACCTGTTAAACCAGCGAGACATACGGGCGCGATAACCTTTTTTATCATCGTATGTAACGTCTGAAAATAACGGTTGATTCGTACGTTCCTCACGTTGTTCTTCCCACCACGCTTTAAAACCTAAGGCGTCACGGACGTACGGATGCACCGGGACGATGCGAACTGAACTATTATTTTTCACTTTCTTGGTCGGGCGATTTGCACGAATGTAGATAACGAAAATGCCATCCTCGTCTTCGTAGATATCATCAGGGAACAGACTGCAGATTTCATTCAACCGGAAGCCGTGATATAACGCCAGCACGGTTGTCCAGTAACGGGCAGGGTGCTGATCGACCTCTTGCTGAACGGGTTGAAGTGCAGTCCATAATTCCTGAAGTTCATCTTTTGTGTACGTTTTCGGACGTTTCTCAATCACCCTGTATTCTGGAACTCTAATATTTGCGGCAGGATTAACAGGAATCAAATTCATCTGATCTTTGGCATAGTTGAATACAACATTCAGATTTATCAACCTATTGCCGCATGTCCGGTGTGAAATCGGAGGATACTTCGTCGGGTCGGCCTTTGTTAGCTCTATGCACTCACGGAGTGACTTGCCGGAATACTTGTTTCCTTTGCTCATGTTAGATGGGACATATGGCAGACAGTTTTGAACAAAATCAATCAGATCGCGCTTCGTATAAGCTGTGATATCACTTTTCCCGCTCCATTCTTCCAGAATCCGGATATCTGCTTGAGTTGTCGTTTCCGTTTTTGCATCCCGTTTCTTCGACGCCAGCATCAGACGTGTAATTTCAGAAAGAGAGTTGTCCTCTGAGGAAGCAGTTGCTGGGGCAGTGGAGGGTTCAACGGGTTTCTGTTTGCTGTCTTCCGCCGCGTGTTCCGCTGGTGTTATTTCTAATTCCTGCGTGATATCAGCCATCATTTTAGAAAGGAACTTGCACAAAATCTTGCGTTGTTTCCGGTCTTCTCCGGGGCTGGATGCTTTTAACGGCCATTTAATCCCGATTTCATCAAAATCAAACTGTATTATAGACTGTCGGTTTTGAATGAACGCGATCGCACCCTCATAGTATTCCACACGCTCCAACAACGCGGCGTCATCTTCTTTATCCAGAATTTCCCGAAGATTGCGTTCCCACACCGCCGCTATCGTTTGTTCAAGATCGTCTGCTTTAGGCATAGAGTTTTTCACATCAACAGCTGATACAGTCTGTTGAACTTCTCTAGCTTTCTTGAACTCGGCATGCCAATGTCGCGACAAACGGTGTACTTCTTTTGCCATTTCGATAGGATCAGAAGTTTTAAGAGACTGAGTGATTTCAGTCTTTCCGACTTTAGCTCTGCACGCTTCAGGAACAACAATTCTGAAATGATAAATACCATTCCTTTTGATGACGTTTTTCAGCTCCATTGTAATAACCATTTCCCGCTCCGTTTTGGAGCAAACCTTTGTAGCAAACTGGCAGATTCCTTAGAAAAATCAATGTTTTCTAGGAATTATGTAAATTTGAGCGGGAGACGGGAGTCGAACCCGCGACGTTCAGCTTGGGAAGCTGACATTCTACCACTGAATTACTCCCGCAGAAGAGTGAGCATTTTGTACGGTTTCCGGCGGCGGGTTTCAAGCGTCTTGTCTCACATAAAAAGATACCGATGGGGTAAAGGGTTTTGATAGTTAATGGTCATGAGGTAGTCCTGTGGATGCGGATTGTCAGGCAGCCGATGCCCCGGCCTGTTTTTTGAGTTCTTCGATGTGGCGTAATTGCGTTTTGATCCGCTCCTTGAGGTCGAGCGGATTCAGCGTATTATACTCCCTTTTCAGTGCCTCGGTCTTTTCCGGCGTGAAGGTGCCGCTGGCGTTTAATCGCTCATACAGTGTTGGGACATCATAGATTTTTATATACCGGCTCCCGCTCCGAGCCTTGCTCGCCAGTTTCATGACCGGTTTACAAGTCATTCCGCTTTTCCCTGTCCGCATACAGTGTATTAAGTTCATCCACCAGTGCCGGATCGTCCAGCCGGTTATAGCCGAGCGGTTCACACACGTGTATGTGTTGAGTTTGTGATATGTGCGGTTGCGCATGAAAGAAACCGGCCGTTTAATAATCTGCTGTTTCGCACACCGTCGTTTTTTTATTTTGGTTTTTCGCTCGCCCGCAGCGCGCAGTTCGCGTAGAAGGTAGGCTATTTTTATTTATCTAAAACGGAGGACGCACGATGGAGGAAGGTTTGGTTCTGCTGGTGATCGGCATGGCGGTGGTTTTTGCTTTTCTGATTTTGATGGTTCAGGTCATGGATCTGTCGGCAAAGTTCTTTACAAAGTTTGCTCATCTGTTCCCCGAAGAGCAACCGAAGGCGGCGCCGGTAAAGGCAGCCAATGCCGGCGTTGAAGTAGCCGTCGCACTCGCGGCGATCAAGGCAAAAGGATAAGCAGAGAGTTTAATAACATAGAAGGAGTATATATCGTGGCTAAGAAAAAAATTCATATCATGAACACTGCGTTCCGCGACGGCTTTCAGTCCGTGTACGGCGCCCGCGTTTTTACCAAAGATTTTCTGCCGGCAGTGAAGGCCTGCGTTGAAGCCGGACAAACCCATTTTGAAGCCGGTGGCGGCGCGCGTTTCCAGGCGCCGTTTTTTTATTGTAATGAAAATGCATTCGACATGATGGATCAGTTCCGTGAAGCGGCAGGTCCGGATGCTGAACTGCAAACGCTGTCACGCGGTATTAATGTGGTCGGCCTTGAATCGCAGCCGCACGATATTATCGACCTGCATGCAAAGATGTTTGCGAAGCACGGCATGACAACGATCCGCAATTTTGACGCACTGAATGATGTGAACAATCTGATCGACTCGGCAAATTCGATTAAAAAATACGGCTTAAAACACGAAGTGGTTGTCACCATGATGGAACTGCCGCCCGGCTGCACCGGCGCGCACGATGTCGCGTTTTATGAAAAAACATTAAAGGATATTCTCGCCGCCGGGATTCCGTTTGACAGCGTCTGCTTTAAAGATGCCTCCGGAACTTCAGTACCGAAAAAAGTGTATGAAACCATTCGGATGGCGCGCAAACTGTTGCCGGCGGAGTGCAAACTGGTCTTTCACTCACATGAAACAGCGGGCATCGGAACAGTCTGCTACCTCGCTGCAATTAAAGCGGGCGCGGATCAGGTTGACTGTTCCATCGTACCGGCCTCCGGCGGAACCTGCCAGCCGGATATCGCAACGCTGTGGCACGCGCTGCGCGGCGAAGATTATGAACTCGACGTGGATATCGATAAAATCATGAAAGCCGAAACGGTATTTAAAGAGTGCATGGCTGATTATTTTATGCCGCCGGAAGCGCTGGCAGTGGAGCCGATGATCCCGTGGTCGCCGATGCCCGGCGGCGCGCTGACGGCGAATACGCAGATGATGCGCGATAACGGCATCATGGATAAATATGATGACTGCATTCAGGCGATGGGCGAAGTGGTTCGCCGCGGCGGTTTCGGCACATCCGTTACGCCGGTCTCGCAGTTCTACTTCCAGCAGGCGTTCAACAATGTGATGTTCGGTCCGTGGGAAAAAATTGCCGACGGTTACGGCAAAATGGTGCTCGGCTATTTCGGTAAAACGCCGGTTGCTCCGGATCCGGAAATTGTAAAAATTGCCGCCGAAAAACTCGGGCTTGAACCGACCACTGAAAATCCGGTGGATATAAACGACAGAGATCCGAAGAAGGGAATTGAAGCGGCAAAGAAAATGCTGACCGGCGCCGGCATCACCGACCTCAGCGACGAAAATATTTTTATCGCCGCAGCCTGCGGACAGAAAGGCATCGATTTTCTGCTCGGCAAAGCCAGCGTTAACGGCGTGCGTAAAGGTGCCAAAAACGCCGGTGAATCGTCCGGCGGCGGTGACGGCAATTATACCGTCACTGTGAACGGCAAAAAATACGCGATCGAAATCGCCGGCGACAAAGCTACGGTGAACGGCAAAGTGTACGATGTTGCAGTTGCCGCCGGAATCGATCAAGCGTCCGGTACGGCGCCGGCAGTTTCCGGCGAGGCCGCTGTGATTAAATCGGCAATGCCCGGCAAGGTCATTAAGGTGAATGTCAGCGCCGGCGACAGCATCAACGAAAACGATGTTGTGCTTGTGCTTGAAGCAATGAAGATGGAAGTTGAAATTAAATCTCCGGCTGCCGGCACTGTCGCATCCGTTTCCGTCAACACCGGCGATCAGGTAACCAGCGGCCAGGAACTGGCATCCATCAATTAAGGAGAATCTGCCCCATGTGTAAAGCAACACGAAAAACATTCGGGCTGATCGCCCTCTCAGCTCTGCTCGCAGCGGGCCTTGCCGCCGCGCAGGACGCAAGTACACCGGTAGAAAAGACAAAAATTTCAATTTCGGGCGGCTTCAAAAAACTCTGGAAGGAAACCGGCATCTACCGTTTCATCAATCCAAAAACAGCCGCAGAAAAACGCGCAGATTATCTTTCCGGCGCCATCAAAACCGCCGAGGCTGAAATCAGCGGAGGACATATTGAGAGTGCGGAACAATATATTGAACTCGCCGCCAAATCCGGTGCCGACGAACAAACGATTGCGAAGCTGAACGCATTGCTCGCAGAAGAAAAACTGCACGGCGCCGGCAACCATAACAGTCTGCTGCCGGAAGGCGCCGGACAGATTGTAATGATTCTCGTCGGACTCTTACTGATCTATCTCGCCATCGCCAAAGGCTTTGAGCCGCTGCTGCTGCTGCCGATCGGGTTCGGTGCAATTCTCACCAACATTCCGACCGCCGGAATCGCCGAAATCGGCGTACCCGGACAGCCCGCCGGTTTTCTCTACTATTTCTATCAGGGTGTTCAGCATGGACTCTTTCCGCTGCTCATCTTTATGGGTGTCGGTGCAATGACCGACTTCGGCCCGCTGATTGCAAATCCGAAAACCGCTCTGCTCGGCGGTGCAGCACAGTTTGGAATTTTTCTTGCGCTGTTCGGCGCGCTCATGATGGGCGGACTCTTCACTCTGCAGGACGCCGCTTCCATCGGTATTATCGGCGGCGCCGACGGTCCGACCGCAATCTTCCTCGCATCGCGACTCTCGCCGAACCTGCTCGGTGCCATCGCCGTTGCTGCCTATTCCTATATGGCGCTCGTGCCGATCATTCAGCCGCCGATCATGCGTCTGCTGACAACCGAAGAAGAACGCAAAATTGAAATGAAACAGCTCCGTCACGTCGGTAAAACTGAGAAAATTGTTTTTCCGATTATGGTGCTGCTGCTTTGCATCCTGCTGCTGCCGTCCGCGACGCCGCTTATCGGGATGCTCATGTTCGGTAACCTGCTCAAAGAGTCGATGGTAACCGATCGGCTGTCTGATACGGCGCAAAACGCGCTTATCAATATTGTCACCATCCTGCTTGGCCTCTCTGTCGGCTCCAAACTCGCCGCCGATAAGTTCCTGAACATTCAAACGCTCGGAATTCTGTTCCTCGGACTGTTTGCATTTTGCATCGGAACCGGCGGCGGCGTACTGCTGGCGAAACTGATGAACAAATTCAGCAAAGACAAAATCAACCCGCTCATCGGTTCCGCCGGTGTTTCGGCTGTGCCTATGGCTGCGCGCGTCTCCAATAAGGTCGGGCTCGAATCAAACCCGCAAAATTTCCTGCTCATGCACGCTATGGGTCCGAACGTCGCCGGAGTTATCGGTTCCGCCGTCGCAGCAGGTATTCTGCTCGCACTGTGCGGAAGTTAATTTTTGACGATTACAAGAATTGACCCCAAAACGCACTTTATCAAAGTGCGTTTTGGGGTTTATACGTTTAAGAAATTTTCTACATTCCGTATGTAGAACTTTACGTTTTATTTTTTATATTTTAAATTTCTACCTTAATTTTTAATTAAGGTTTGTATGCTGCCGATTTCAGATCCGGTTCTGGTATTCGCAATTCTGGCGCTGGCCATGCTCGTGGCGCCGCTGATTTCTGAGCGCTTGAGAATTCCGGATCTGGTGTTTCTGCTCATATTCGGTGCGCTGCTCGGTCCAAACGGTTTTCACATTATTGAACGCAGCACTGCAGTCACGCTGCTTGGTGCAATCGGCATGCTTTACATCATGTTTCTCGCCGGCATTGAGATTGATTTGTATCGCTTCATGCGCAGCTATAAACGCAGTATCGCGTTTGGAATGCTGACGTTTCTCGTGCCGCAAATCCTCGGTACGTTCGCCGGACGTTATATTCTCAACATGAACTGGCCGGCGTCGCTGCTGCTCGCCAGTATGTTTGCATCGCACACGCTGCTGGCATATCCAATCGCCAGCCGCCTCGGAATTTCACGCAGCGAGCCGGTGGCTGTCACCGTTGGTGCAACCATCATCACCGACACACTCGCGCTGCTTGTCCTGGCTGTTATCGCCGATTCTGCGCGCGGCATGACACTCGGCGCCGGTTTCTGGGTAACGATCATTTTCGGCATGCTCGCTTTAACGGCTTTGACGTGGCGGGGAATTCCATTGGCCGCGCGCTGGTTTTTTCACCGCGTGCCGGAAAAAGGCAATGCGCAGTTTTTATTCGTTATCGTCGTTGTTTGCGTGTGTGCGTGGCTGTCGCATTTCGCGCGCATGGAACCGATTATCGGCGCATTTCTCACCGGCGCGGCGTTCAACCGGTTAATACCGGAGAACAGCGCGCTGATGGCGCGCATAACCTTCGCCGGCAACACGCTTTTTATCCCGTTTTTTCTTATCTCCGTTGGAATGCTGGTCGACGCTGGTGCCATGATTACCGGTACGCGCGGGCTGATTGTCGGCATAACCATGGTTGTCGCTGTGATTCTCACCAAATATGTTGCGGCGCATCTGGCGCGCCGGTTTTGCGGTTACAGCCGCGATACCGGCAATGTCATGTTTGGATTGAGTGTGGTGCAGGCGGCGGCGACGCTCGCAGCGGTTGTTGTCGGGTTCAACTTAAAAATTTTTGATGAAGCCGTTTTGAACGGTGCAATTCTCATGATCATTGTCACCTGTCCGCTCGGCTCGTGGATGGTCGACCGCTACGGCCGGCGCATGGCTGCCGAAGCGCCGGTACGCACGGCGCACTCCGCCGCCGAACAGCGGATTCTTGTGGCGGTTTCAAAACCGACGTCGGCGGCACGCCTGCTCGATTTAAGTTTTCTGCTGCGTAACAGCGCGCGTCCCGGCGGAATTTATCCGCTCACTGTAGCGCGCGAACAGGCATATTCCGATGAAGCCGTCGCGCAGGGCGAAAAACTGCTCGGCGGCTGTCTGGCGCACGCCGCCGCCGCTGATATTCAGGTGCAGCCCGCACTGCGCGTTTCATCCAATATTTCTGACGGAATTATTCAGGCCGCGCGCGAACTCCGTTCTGGGCTTGCCGTTGTCGGCTGGAGCGGCGAGCAGTCCGCGAGCATCCGGATTTTCGGCACTGTCATGCAGCATCTGGTGGAAGACTGCGCACCGCGTCTGATGTTCTGCCGGATCGTCCGTCCCCTCAACACTGCGCGTCGGATTATCATCCCGTTTCCGCCGCTTTCATCGCGATTGCGCGACCTGCCGGATTTTATTCGCGATGCAAAAATGCTTGCACATCAGGCCGGGACCGAATTGAAACTTTTTTGCGCCGCCGGTGATGCTGCCGATATTCTCTCCATCGTCGCAAAAACAAAGCCGGCGGTAAAAACTGCGGTAGAAGAGGGCAGGGTGTGGAGTCAAATTCAGAGAAGCCTTTTTAAAGAAATCGGCGCAGATGATCTGATCCTGCTCCCGGTTGACCGGCGCAACGGTGTGCAGTGGTCGCCGGCGCTCGACCATCTGCCGGAAATGATCGTGAAAAAATTTCCTGAAAACAATCTCATCGTTGCTTATCCGTCCGGTGCCGGCAATGCGCCGGAAAAAGAAACCGCGCCGCCGGAAGAAGCAGACTTGCCCGATCTGCTGCCGATCGATCTGGACGAAACCGGCACGCTTGAGCTGGCATTAAAACAGATGACGGATTTTGCATTCGGCGATCAGCCGGTACTGGCGCGCGCTGTGCTGCGTTATTTCCAGTCGTCTGCCGGTTCATTCCCTGTTGAACTTGCACCGCGCATGGCGCTGCTGCATGCGCGCTTTGGCGATTTGCCGCATCCGGTACTCGGAATCATTCGTATTCCGGCGGGCTGGCCGACGCCCGATCTGCCGGAGCCGCCGCAAACTGTGCTGGTGCTGATCGATTCCCATTCGCAACCGCCGGAATATCACCTTAAAAATCTGTCGCTCGTCGCACGCCGGATGCAGGTGGTCCGCCGGAAACTTAAAGGGTACACCGTCGTAAGTGCGCTGGAAATCTGTGAACTGTTCAGAAGTTCATCGTAGAGAATCAATGAGCGCGCCGGCGCATTCCCCATGAATATTTTTTAACGGGCTAACGGGCTTGATACGAATCTTGATATTCTGCGGGCGGTGTTTGTTATGAGTCAACTTGTGCCGGCATGTGCGGTATGCCTGCTAAACAATGACTTTTCTTTTCCGGCATATCGGCGTATATTTTCTCATTTTAATTTAGAAAAACCATGAAACCGCCGTTCACAATGCAGTTTAGAGTTCGCTATAGCGAGACCGACCAGATGCAGACGTTTTATAATTCGCGCGCGCTGGAGTGGTTTGAGGTCGGCCGCACCGAACTGGCGCGTGCGCTTGGTCTGCCGTATTCGGAATGGGAAAAGCGCGGAATTCTGCTGCCGCTGGTCGAGGCGCACGTTTTCTTTAAAGGCCGCGCGATGTATGATGACCTGCTTGAGATGTCGGTGACGATGCAGCCGGAAGGCCGCGCCCGGCTGCGGTTTGAGAACCGTATCACGCAGGCGTCAACCGGTGCGCCGGTTGCGGAAGGCCACACCGTGCATGCATTGGTTTCGCCGGAGACCGGCCGGCCGGTGCGGATACCGGAATGGGTTTTAAGTTTGACCGCGGATTGCGCGGATGGAAACGGATAATTTTTATAGAAGATAACGAAAAAAGATATGACCACAGAGTATACGGAGACTCAGAGAATTCACCCTCTGTGATCTCTGTGGTTAAGAAAAAAGAGTTTTCATGAAAAAGGAAAATCAAAAATCTGTAATCTCCCATAGGCAATCGGCAATCGGTAATCGGCAATTCTTAATGGGCAATGCGGCGGTGGCTTTAGGCGCACTGCATGCGGGTGCGGCATACGGTGCGGGATATCCGGGCACGCCGTCGAGCGAGATTCTGGACGATTTTAACCGTCTGGGCGGTGCGGCAGAATGGGCGCCCAATGAAAAGGTTGCGGCGGAAGTAGCGCTCGGCGTTTCGTTCGCCGGCGCGCGCGCGTTCTCGACGATGAAGCACGTCGGATTGAATGTAGCGGCAGATGTTTTGTTTACGGCGGCATACAGCGGTGTTGACGGTGCGCTGGTGTTCGTTGTGGCGGATGATCCAGGCATGGCGTCGAGCCAGAACGAACAGGATTCGCGGCGTTACGCGGTGGCTGCCGGTATTCCGTGTCTGGAGCCGGCGGATTCGCAGGAGGCGTACGATTTTACGCAGCTGGCATTTGAGGTTTCGGAACGGTGGAAAATTCCGGTGATTCTGAAACTGACGACGCGCGTCTGTCATTCCGGTACAATTGTCACACCGCGCACGCCGGCGGGAAAACCGGCGCCGCATTTTGAACGCAATATCCCGTATCGTGTGATGGTTCCGGCGCACGCGCGTCCGGCGCACCGGCGGTTGCGTGCGAAGCTCGCCGAGATTGCGGAATGGAACGAAGCGGAAGGTCCGAATAAAATTATCGCCGGCGAAAAAGACACCGGAATCATTGCCTCCGGCGTTGCATTTCAGCATGTGCGCGAAGCGGCGCCGGCGGCGGCGGTGTTCAAAATCGGCATGAGTTATCCGCTGCCGGTGAACGCGATTTTAAAATTTGCCGGCGCGGTCGAGACAGCCTGGGTGATTGAAGAGAACGATCCGTTTCTGGCGGACGCTGTGCGCGCTGCCGGCGGAAACATTGAGAGCGCGCCGGAAATGTACCGCTTCGGTGAGCTGACGGTAGATCGCGTGCGCCGGATTTTAAACAATGATATTTCGCCGGAACCGGTGCCGCCGCGCGGCATCCCGCCGCAGCTTTGCGCCGGCTGCCCGCACACCAAAAGTTTTGAAGTGCTGAAAAAGCTCGGCTGCATTGTCGCCGGCGACATCGGCTGTTATACACTCGCGGCGATGCAGCCGCTGGCGGCGATGGATACGCAGATTTGCATGGGCGCCGGCATTGGAGTCGGACTCGGCATGCGCCACGTTCTGCCGCGTGAAGAGGCGAAGAAAGTGGTGAGCGTAATCGGCGACAGCACGTTCGTGCACAGCGGCCTGACCGGCCTCGCAGAAATGGCGTACAATGTGCCGGATACCGGCCATGTGCTGCTGATTCTTGATAATTCAATAACGGCGATGACGGGACAGCAGGAACATCCCGGCACCGGCCGGCGTCTGAATCAGGAACCTGCGAGTCCGCTCGATTATGAAAAAGTTGTGCGTGCGATGAATATTGAAAATGTGTTCACATTCGATCCGGTGCGCGAAACGGAGGCGTATGAAACAGCGCTGAAAGAGGCTTTGGAAAAAGATGAGCTGACGGTGTTTATTCTAAAACGTCCCTGCATTCTCTCCGCCGCGCGGAAGTCTTAATGAACCGCGGATTGCACGGATGGAAACGGATTTTTTCAGTTACAACCTGAAAGATGTGAAAAAAATCAGAGAAGAATTTATGAAACCGGAAATCGGAAATCGGAAATCGGAAAATAAAAATCATCCATCATCAATCGTTAATATCAAGCTTGCTGGCATCGGCGGCATGGGTGTATTGAAAGCATCGCTGATTCTGGCAGAAGTGTTTTTCCGGCGCGGTATGGATGTAAAAAAGGCGGAAGTGCACGGCATGAGTCAGCGCGGCGGATCGGTGTGCAGCGATGTGCGTTTTGGTAAAAAAATATTCAGTCCGATGATACCGGCGGGCGCAATTGATTATCTGGTGCTGTTTCAGGAAGATCAGTTCCAGCTCTATGAGGCAGAGTGTTCCCCGAAAACGGTAATTTTAAAACCGGCAATGATAGATTTGGACAAACTGAAAAATAAACGCGCGCTGAATATCGCAATGCTCGGTCTGTTGAGCCGCTATCTGGATGCGCCTGAAAAAGTCTGGCTGGATGTGATTAAAGAAAATCTGCCGGAAAAACTGCATGATGTGAATGTGGAAGCATTCGGTCTTGGTCGACTGACGCCCGCTTTTTAGAGCATTTTCGGTTTTGTTTAGTACAAAAACAGCAACACTCGTGCCGGCGAACGCCGATAAAACACGGGGCAGGTATTCCTGCCTGTTTTCATAGTAGATTGAGCAGACAGGAATGTCTGCTTCACTTGAAAATTAAATGTGTTTCAATGCGGCTTTGCCGATGGCGTAGACGTTGAAGCCGATGTTGTACAGTTCCTGATGGTTCAGGTGGTTGCGTCCATCAAATAAAAACGCCGGACTCATCATTGTATCATAAATCCGTTTGTAATCGAGTGCTTTGTACTCATCCCAGTCGGTGAGCAGGGCGACGGCGTGCGCACCTTCCGCAGCTTTATACGGGTCCGGTTCAAAGATGACGCGGTCGCGCACATCGGCAAGCTCATAACCGGCGTTTTCGAGCGCTTTCGGATCGGTGACCACTACTTGCGCATTTTCGGCCAGCAGCTCATGTACAATTTTAATCGCCGGGCTTTCGCGCGTATCCCCGGTATTGGCTTTAAATGCAAAACCGAACAGTGCAATCTGTTTGCCGGCAATCGTATTAAACATTTCCTGCAGCATGCGCGCGGCAAACCGGCATCCCTGATAATCGTTCATCTTTACAACCTGCCGCCAGTATTCGGCGACTTCATCGAGGCCGTAACTTTCGCAGAGATACACAAGATTCAGAATATCTTTCTTAAAGCATGAACCGCCGAAACCGACGCTGGCTTTCAAAAATTTTGGACCGATCCGGCTGTCGGTTCCAATCGCGTGCGCAACTTCATTGATATCCGCTTCAGTTACTTCACACAATGCCGAAATACTGTTGATTGAGCTGACACGCTGCGCCAGAAATGCGTTGGCTGTCAGTTTAGAAAGTTCGCTCGACCACAGATTGGTGGTCAGGATTTTTTCGCGCGGCACCCAGGTTGCATACAGATCGATCAGCTTTTGCACTGCCGCCTGGCCTTCCGGTGTTTGGTGTCCGCCGATCAGAATACGATCCGGATTTTCAAGGTCGTTTATTGCGGTTCCTTCGGCGAGAAATTCCGGATTAGAAAGTACATCAAACCGCACACCGTTTTTTGCACCTTTTAAAATCCGTTCCATTGCAGCGGCGGTACGCACAGGCAGGGTGCTTTTTTCAACAACGATTTTATTTGAAGTAGACACGTCTAAAATCTGGCGTGTGCATCTTTCCCAGTGCTGCAGGTCGGCGGCGCAGCCGGCGCCGTGACCGAATGTTTTGGTCGGCGTGTTCACGCTGACAAAAATAATATCTGCATCCCGGATACCCTGATCTACATCGGTTGAAAAAAACAGATTTTTCCCGCGCGCAGCTTTCACCACTTCATCAAGACCCGGTTCATAAATCGGAAGAATGTCGGAATTCCACGCGGCGATCCGTTTTTTGTTAATATCGACGACGGTCACTAGAACATTCGGATTTTTTTTGGCAATCATTGCCATCGTCGGACCGCCAACATAACCCGCTCCGATACAAAGAACTTTTGTCATAAAACTCCTCCGATTTCCAAAACCGTGAATTTATAGGAAATTTGCCGGTAAAAAGGAAGCCTTTATCCCGTATACCGGTTCGTAAGCGGCATACGCCGGTCGCGCCCGAACGTTTTCGGCGTGATGCGGATCCCCGGCGGACTCTGCCGGCGTTTATATTCGCTTGAGTTAATCAGTCGTACCGTTTTTTTAACAGCAGCCGCATCAAAACCGGCGGCAATCATCGCGGTCACGCTCATTTCTTGCTCAACGTATGCTTTAATAATCGGATCAAGAATTTCGTACGGCGGCAGTGAATCACTGTCTTTCTGGTCGGGGTGGAGCTCGGCAGACGGCGGACGCTCAATCGTTGACTCCGGAATCACTGCGCCTTGCCGGTTGCGCCAGCGGCACAGATCGAACACCAGCGTTTTCGGCACATCTTTAATCACCGCAAGTCCGCCGGCCATATCGCCGTACAGCGTGCAGTAGCCGGTGGCGATTTCACTTTTATTGCCGGCCGTCAGCACGAGCCAGCCGAACTTGTTTGAAAGCGCCATGATCATCGTGCCGCGAATCCGTGCCTGCAGATTTTCTTCTGTCAAATCCGCCGGCGCGTTTTCCCAGACCGTTTCAAGTCCGGCAATAAATTTCTCATACACCGGCAGAATCGGAATCGCATGGAATTCTATACCAAGCCGGGCTGCAACTTCTTCTGCATCCGCAATGGTTGCGCCGGATGAGTATTGCGACGGCATCGTCACTGCCGCCACACGTTCCGCACCGAGTGCGTCTGTTGCCAGCGTTAACACCAGCGCTGAATCAATTCCGCCGCTCACCGCGACAACAACTTTTTTAAAACCGTTTTTTTCAACGTAATCACGCAGTCCGGTTTTCAGTGCTGTATATACTTCTTCCAGCGGACCGGAAATATTCCGGCAGATTTCCGGTGTGGCGGTAGAGAGTGTATATTCTTCAAACAGCGGCGCACGGCTTGTTAATCTACCGTGCGCATCAAATGCCGCACTGCCGCCGTCAAAAACCAGTTCATCCTGACCGCCGGTCAGATTGCAAAAGAGCAGGGGGGCGTTCAGTTTTTGTGCGGCGCCGGAAAGTATTTTTTCGCGTTCGGTGTATTTTCCGCGATAATACGGCGATGCCGAAAGATTAATGACAATTTCCGGTGCTTCTTTTTTTAACGCTGCAAGCGCCGCACCGGAAAGTTCCAGAGAATCTTCACCGATCTGAATACCGGTTTTTATGTCGCACGCATCGAATGTAAACGCACGGTTACCGGCATCAAACAGATGCTGTTCATCGAATATGCCGGAATCCGGCAGAACCATTTTTTTGTAAACGCCGGCAATGTTGCCGCCGTAGAAAATAAATGCTGCGTTATACCGGCCGGTGCCGTCGGCAAACGGCGCGCCGGCAACAACATAAATTTCCGGCGGCAGTTCTTTCGCCAGCCGCGCAATCTGCCGGTCGCAATCCTGAATAAACTGCGGGCGCAGAATTAAATCTTCCGGCGGATATCCGCACAGTACGAGTTCCGGAAAAACTACCAGTTGCGCGTCCGACTTTGCGGCGGCGATGGCGCTGGAAATAATTTTATTTGCATTCGCCTCCAGCGCGCCGACCGTTGGATTCATCTGAACTGCCGCGCACCGGATTCCGAAAGCAGAGCTGTGAACAAAATCATTCATTTTTCGTGAGGCGGACATTCCTGTCTGCCTGTTTTCCGGTAGTGAGCAGACAGGAATGTCTGCTCCACATTCTCATCGACGATAGTTCGGCGCTTCTTTGGTGATTTTAATATCATGCGGATGCGCTTCGTTCATACCGGCGGCGGAAACGCGCACAAACTGGCCGTGCTCCTGCAGTTCCGGAATGGTTTTGCAACCGCAGTAGCCGAGGCTGGCCTGCAGTCCGCCGCCGTATTGTTTCAGCACTTTGCTGACGGAACCGGCGTAGGGCACAACACCTTCAATGCCCTGCGGTACAGGCTCATCTTCGTCATTCAAACCGTAACGCTGACGCGATCCCTCGCGCGATTTAATGGCGTCCAGGCTGCCCATTCCGCGATAAATTACAAACTGCCGGCCTTCGAATAGAATTTTTTCACCGGGGCCTTCATCTGTTCCGGCAAGCACTGAACCCATCATTACGCTTGAGGCGCCGGCAACGATCGCTTTTGCGATGTCGCCGGAATGCCGTATTCCGCCATCGGCAATCACCGGAATCGAACCTTTCAGTGCACCGGCGCAGTTATAAATTGCGCTGATCTGCGGAATGCCGACGCCGGCAACCACGCGCGTTGTGCAGATGGAGCCCGGGCCGATGCCGACTTTCACCGCATCCGCACCCGCTTTACGCAGTGCCAGCGCTGCTTCACCGGTGGCAATATTTCCGGCGATCACATCGATGCGCGGAAAAGTTTTTTTCACCCACGCCGTCATTTCAAGTACGCCCTGGCTGTGGCCATGTGCGGTGTCAACCACCAGCACATCCACATTTGCAGCTGCGAGCGCTTCGGCTCGTGTATAATCACCGGGTCCGATGCCGGCGCCGGCGCGCAACTGGTATTTTTCATCACGGTTATAAAGCGGGCGCGTATTTTCAATTAAATCAGCAACATCGGTGTAACTGTACAGCCCGGTAAGTTTACCGTTTTTTACGAGCGGCAGTTTGCCGATTTTATTTTTCTGCATGATTTCATACGCCTGCTGCAGTGTTGTGGTTTCATCGGCAGTGATCACATTTTTCGTCATAATGTCACCGGCGCGGACATCAAGGCTGCGTGCGTATTTAATATCTTTTGAGGTAAGAATTCCGGCGAGCTCCCCGGCGTCGTTCAGCACCGGGAATCCGCTGAACGTATATTTTTTTTCGTCGCGATATGCTTTGATTTGCGCAAGCGTCTGATTTTCATTAAACGTGATCGGCGTGTTGATCAGACCGTTCAAATAATGTTTTACGCGCGCAACCGCACTTGCCTGCTGTACGATCTCAAGATTTTTATGAATAATTCCGATCCCGCCGTGCAGTGCCATCGCAATCGCCATGTCCGCTTCGGTCACTGTATCCATTGCAGCGCTGAGAAAAGGAATATTCAGCCGGATATTAGTAGAGAGCTGTGTGGTGATATCCGTGTCGCCGGGCAAAAAATCAGCGTACTGTGTAATCAGCGAAACATCATCGAATGTGAGACCTTCAAACCTGAAAGTTTCCATAAATTTATCGAGGTACTTATTCTGACTCATCTTTTGTGTCCTTTTGCCGCGACAGCTTGACGTTTATCCATTGTGGAGTCAAGCAGGGCTTTTGAGTGTACGGCATCCTGTTTTTTGACAGATCAACGCGGGTCAAACCCAACTTAGAAATCTTTTTTCCACTGAATCGTCGCTTTCTGTTCTTCCGTGCCGGGAACGGTTTCGTAGCCGGCTTCCCATCCGCCGGCAGGCAGTGTAATTGCACCGCCGGAAAATTCATAATCGCCGGTTTCCGGATTTTCGGCGAAGCGGAGGCGGAATAGAGGCAGAGCCAGGTGAGGAAAAAGATAGGGTGTGATCCAGCCGCTATTAATATTGATTTCGGATGATCCGCCGGAAATGAAGTCGGAAAAATTTGAATAACTGCCGGCGGAGCTTTTCGCAACTTCAGCGAGTGTGTTCTGTAAAATTTTATCGGCAAACGTTTCACGGCTGCCGCGTGTAGCGGGCAGTGCTGGGATATCAATATTTGTACGCCAGTCGGCGAGTGGAAACGCCGGTACTTCAATTTCACCGGCGCCGGCGGAAAGCACCGGCGCCGGTGTTTTAATTTTTCCAGTCTTAAAAAAATAAAATACGGTGAGTCCGACGATGAATGCTGCCGCGAATGCAAATAAAATTAAACTGTTTTTCCGGTTGAGCATAGATTGAATTTTTTGACCATTAATACGGTACCAGCATACAATACATTCCAAATAATTAAATGAATTAACCGGTCCTTCACATAACACAATTTCCGTTCGTGATGAAAATAAATTAAAAAATCGGAATCAGCGGTTATCCGCACTGAAAACAAAACTGCTCTAAAGGAGTGCATACGGTATTCATCTGCCGGGAACTGTGTGTTCAGCAGTTCACTGCCGATTTTTTCTCCGATAGATCCATTCCAAACCCGCACATTACGCCGGCGCAACCGAATTGAATGATCCGGCAGAGACGATCGGAAATTTATTCTTCAAATGAGGTCAGCATTGATGGAACAGAGGTTGCCACCGGACGGCGAATATTAAAAATATTTGTGGTAACTTGCGGCTGATTGGTGGCAACAGCGGTAGCTGTTAGGACCGCCATGGCATCATTGATCGATTCAGGCTTCTCTATGGATAATGTCGGGTTTTCATGCAGTGCGTTCAGCGGACGGTTGATGAGGTGCATGCCAAGAAATAAAATGAAAAGGGCGGCTATTCCGTAACGAGGCCGCTCTAATATCCATGAAAATCCTTTTTCCGGAAAAAGAAGAATTGACGCCGGAGCATTGTCCGTATTACGAACGGCACGCATGATGCTCTGAATATTTTTTTCCACCCGGTCTTCATTGGGACGCTCATACGCTTTGAGTGCAAGTAGTCCGATTAGATCCGACTCACTGATTTTCTGCTTTTCACTCTTCATTATTTCGCAAACTCCGCGAGTTCCGCCTGTAACTGCTGCCGCGCATAAAAAAGACGCGACCGCACGGTTCCTTCAGAAGTGTGCAGGATGCGGGCTATTTTTGCATGAGGGACTCCCTCAATATCATGCATCACGACCACTGCTCTATGCTTCTCGGACAGCTTCATGAGGGCTTCGTTCATTTTTTTCTGAAATTCTCCAAGACTCATCTTGCGAAGTACCGATCCTTTGCTGGAAAATTCCCGGTAAGATTCGGCCAGTTTGATGTCGGGATCGAACTCATCAAAGCTGATATTCTGCCGGCGGTTGCGTTTTTTTCTGAAATTAATCGTCCGGTTCAGGGCAATGCGGTAGATCCAGGTGTAAAATCCTGACTGTTCGCGGAAGCGCCCGAGTGCCTTCCACGCCCGCACAAAAACATCCTGTGTAACATCTTCTGCATCTTCTCGGTTGTTTACCATGCTGTAAACCAGCCCGTAAATTTTTTTATAATAACGGCGCGTCAGCTCCTCGTAGGCGGAATGATCTCCCGCCTGCGAACGATGAACCAGATCCAGATCGACCGGTTCATCCGCCTTCAACTGTTCTTCCCGCTCCGTCATTGACAAATTTTTCCTTTTTTATTCTTTTATCAGACTTCGGAGCAATTTGAAACGGTGAATTTCGAATATCGAACAAAACGCCGGAAAATTTCTGAAAATCAAAAACCGCCGGAAATTTTCCGACGGTTTTGGTAGGGACGCCTCGATGAGGCGTCCGCGATGGCTTCATCGAAGCCGCCCTGCCATTTAGCTCTGAATTGCAGCCTGCGCGGCGGCCAGACGTGCAATCGGCACGCGGAACGGCGAGCAGCTGACGTAATTCAGGCCGGCTTTACAGCAGAACTTCACGCTGGCCGGATCGCCGCCGTGTTCACCGCAAATACCGCATTTCAGTTCCGGACGGATTGAACGACCTTTCTCAACGCCGCTCTTTACAAGCTGTCCGACGCCGGATTGGTCAAGGCTCTGGAACGGATCGCACAGCAGCAGTTTTTCTTTCAGATAATCCGGCAGGAATGTGCCGATATCGTCACGGCTGAAGCCGAATGTCATTTGGGTCAAGTCGTTCGTGCCGAAGCTGAAAAATTCGGCAGTGTCGGCCACTTCGTCGGCGGTCAACGCCGCGCGCGGAGTTTCGATCATTGTACCGACCAGATATTTCAGCTTTACGCCCTCTTTCTTAATCACCTCTTCTGCAGTACGGCGGATGATTTTTTCAAGGAAGTCGAGTTCGGCTTTCGTGGCGATCAGCGGAACCATGATTTCCGGCAGAACTTTGATTTTTTTCTTTGCTTTCGCAACTTTGCAGGCCGCACCGATAATCGCCGCTGTCTGCATGACGCAAAGCTCCGGATAGGTGATTGAAAGACGGCAGCCGCGGTGACCAAGCATCGGATTGAATTCATGCAGCTGCGCGGCGCGATCCGTAACCTTTTTTAGCGGGATGCCAAGACGCTTTGCCATCTCTTTCTGATCTTTCGGCGTATGCGGCACAAACTCATGCAGCGGCGGGTCAAGCAGACGCACCGTTACCGGCAGACCGTCCATTGCTTTAAAGATGCCTTCAAAATCTTTCTGCTGAAGTTTTAGCAGTTTACCAAGTGCTTTTTTGCGGCCGGTTTCATCGTCGGCAAGAATAAACTCGCGGATTGCCCAGATACGGTCACCCTCAAAGAACATGTGTTCCGTGCGACAGAGTCCGATTCCTTCGGCACCGAACGCGCGCGCGTTCGAAGCGTCTTTCGGCGTATCGGCATTCGTACGGACATTAATTTTGCGCGCGGCATCCGACCACTGCGAAATCTGTTCGTACATTTTATAAATCGGGTGTTTTTTCGCCGCAGCGTTATTGTCAATCACACCGGCAACCACCGGGCTTGACTGCGTCGGAATTTGACCCTCGTACACGATTCCGGTGGAACCGTTCAGGCTGATCCAGTCACCGGCTTTATAGTTTTTCCGGTCGACGGTTACAGTACGTTTTTTATAATCGATCTGCAGAGCGCCGGCGCCGCAAATACAGCATTTGCCCCAGCCGCGCGCAACGACCGCCGCGTGCGATGTCATTCCGCCGGTAGACGTGAGCACGCCTTGGGCCGCCCACATTCCGCCCACATCTTCCGGGCTTGTTTCGTGACGAACCAGGATTACTTTAGCATTCGGATCTTTGGCAACTGCCGCTTCGGCTTCTTTCGCTTCAAATACAATTTTACCCACCGCCGCGCCGGGCCCCGCCGGCAGCGCCGATGTAATTGCTTTGGCTTTCTTTTCCGCAGCCACGTCAAAAATCGGGAACAGCAGCTGTTCGAGGTCATCGCCGGAAACCGTCATGAGCGCCTCTTTCTGTGTCAGAATTTTCGGCAGTGTTTTTCCGGTGAACACATCTTTTCCGGTCGCCATTTCTACAGCCCAGCGCACACCGGCGAGACCGGTGCGTTTGGCGTTGCGTGTCTGCAACATCCACAGTTTGCCTTCCTGTACGGTGAATTCAACATCCTGCGGATATTTATACTGGCGCTCCAGGCGATCCATAATTTTCAACAGATCGGTATGCGCTTTTTTCCAGACCGGAGATTTTTCATGCGGCATTTCATCGAGCTGTTTCGGCGTACGGATTCCGGCCACCACGTCTTCGCCCTGCGCGTTAATCAGATATTCTCCCATCGGCTTGCTGTCGCCGGTGCCGCCATCGCGCGTAAACGCCACGCCGGTACCGGACTCCTCACCCATATTACCGAATACCATCGTGCAGACATTCACCGCCGTGCCGAGCAGTCCAGTCACTTTATTAATCTGCCGGTATTTTTCAGCGCGCTCGGAATTCCATGAACCGAACACCGCGCGAATCGACAGATCAAGCTGCTGCATCGGATCCTGGGGGAAGGGTTTCTTCACTTTGTTCAGATAAACTTTTTTATAAATTTCGACGAGCTCTTTGAGCTGATCCGCCGTGAGATCGGTATCTTCTGCCGCTTTATATTTTTGCTTCAGTTTTTTCAGTTCCACTTCAAAATCGTGGTGTGTCAGACCGGTATACGGACCCATCACGACGTCGCCGAACATATCAATAAACCGGCGGTAGCAGTCCCAGCCCGTACGTTCCTTGCCGGTTTGTTTGATAAATCCCAGCACTGATTTATCCGTCAGACCAAGATTCAACACAGTATCCATCATGCCCGGCATCGAAATTGCCGCGCCGGAACGGACTGAAACGAGCAGCGGATCATTCGGATCACCGAGTTTTTTGCCCATCAGTTTTTCAAGTTTGCCGAGCGTCTTTTTCAGCTGATCCTCCATGCCTTCAGGATAACGGCCGCCGTTTTTGCTGTAGCAGGCGCAGGCTTCGGTCGACACCGTGAAGCCCGGGGGCACCGGAAGATTTGCGTTCGCCATTTCGGCCAGATTGGCACCTTTGCCGCCGAGAATTGCTTTCATGCTGCTATCGCCTTCGGTGTGCTCTTTGCCGAAGCCGTAGAAATAAACGTACTGCTTACCTTTTGCCATTTTGGCTCTCCTATTCGGTTTATATAAAAAGCGCGCCCGACCTTTTCTTTACCACGGACACGCAAAAAAATGCATGCTAGCAGAGCACAATCTGCTGTCAAGGCCAGGATACATTCCCGGGCAAAACACTAAACTGGAAGTAACGCTCCCTGCGGCAAGCCACCGGAAGTTTCTCTTTTCTGATTATTCATCCACCTCGACGGGGCAGTCGGGCAGGGCCTGTAAAAACAGGCGGCCGTACCATTTGTGCATTACACGCGGGTCAAGAATCACAACGGTGCCTTCGTCGCTTGCGGTGCGGATTAAACGCCCGACGCCCTGCCGGAATTTGATGACGGCGGACGGCAGTGAATAGTTGCGGAACGGGTCACTGCCGGATTCTTTAATCTGTTCCATGCGCGCCTGCACAAGCGGCTGATCCGGCACAGCGAACGGCAGTCGCACAAGAATGATATTACTTAACGCATCTCCGCGCACATCCACGCCCATCCAGAACCGGTCTAAACCGAACAGCGCCGCCGCGCCGTGCTCACGGAAGCGTTTGAGCATCGACTGCGGAGAAAGTCCGGCGCCCTGTACAAACAGTTCAATGCCGGATTCTTCGAGCGTATCTTGTACCTGTCCGGCGACGCGGCGCATGAAACCGGCATTGGTAAAAAGCACGAATGTTCGTCCGCCGGATTTCAGAATATAGTGCGGCAGAGTGCGTATGACAGCCTCTTCATAAGCGCATTCATTCAGCGGATCAGGCATTCCCGCTGGAATTTTAACGCGCATCTGCCGGCTGTAATCGAACGGTGAATCGACGACGAGCTCGTCGCAGTGCTCCGCGCCGATCCGCCCGCGAAACCAGTTTAGTGTATCACCGACGGCGAGCGTAGCGCTGGTCATAATCACCGCCGGAATTTGGTCGAACACAATTTTATGCAGAATTCCCGCGACGTCCACCGGCGCCGAATAAAGCACCGGCTGTTTATGCGTTTTGCCTTCGAGTGCAATCCAGTAGACATGCCCATCTGCATTCTGTTTTAAAAACGCCGTGAGCATGTCCATAAAATATTTGCCTTTGGTGCGTACCGACTGCAGTTCCGCTTTCAATTCTTCGTTTTCCATGTCGCGGATCAGCACGCCGAGATGCACGTCCATTTCTGCGAGCTGGTCCGGTAGCATCGTATCAATTTCCGGCGGTTGACACAGGCGTACCACCGGATGATCATCTGACAGTTTAAACTGCCGTTTTACTGTTTTAAAAAACTTTGTACTTTCGTTCCAGGTGCGATTCGTAATATCGGCACCGCGTCCGTCGCGCAACACCGCAAACAGCCCTTTCTGATTATCCTGCGTGAACAGCCGGCGCAGCCAGTGTTCAAGTGCGTAGCGTGAAAGCCGGATGCCGAGATTTTCCGCGGCGACGTTTTCCATCTGATGTGCTTCATCAAACACCACAAAGCTATAATCCGGCAGAAATGCGCCGCCGGACGCGCGCACCGCCAGTTCCGCGAAAAACAGATGATGATTTACAATCAGCAGATTTGCCTCATGCAAACCGGCGCGCGCTTTCATCATAAAACAGCGGTCATAATCCGGACAGCGCCGCCCGAGGCAGTTGCCGTCTTCCACACACACCGCGCTCCAGAGATCCGCCGGGGGTTGCGGTTCAACTTCCTGCCGGCTGCCTTCCGTCGCCGTATCCGCCCATGCGCGCAGCCGGTCGAGCTCGAGCTTTTTCGACGTATCAAACAGATCGCCGCTCATCTGCTGCGCGCGCGCCAGCCGGCGCAGACAAAGATAATTTGAGCGGCCCTTTACCAGCCGTGCTTTAAACTCTGTGCCGAGCGCATCGCGCAGAAACGGAATATCTTTCTCCATCAACTGTTCTTGCAGTGTAATCGTATACGTTGCCACCACCGCACGCGTATTCTGCGCCAGCGCATTGAGAATCAGCGGGACCAGATAGGCAAAGCTTTTACCGACGCCGGTGCCGGCTTCCACCGCCAGATGGCACGAGCTCGCACACGCTTCCGCTACAGCCCGCGCCATTTTCTGCTGCTGCGGCCGCACTTCAAACGGAAACTCTTCACCGGCGTGTGCCTGCTCCAGTGCGCCGCCGGGTGCAAAAAAGCGCTCTGTTACCGTCAGTGTTTCAGGATGTTCAACCGGACGAATCATAAATTCCAGCCATAATTGCAGATCGCCGGCGGCGGTGCAAAAAGATAGCGGTATTTTCGTTTTATGCGGATAAGAGACAAATTGTAAAAGTAACAAAACTGTCTGCGTTGAGTTTTTGCAGTGCTGAACGCCGGCGGGCATCCTTTTCATCGAATAAGACTGTGAGTTTCATCGGCTGGTCGTATCTGTACACGATAAAAATTTTGTCCAGCGCGGTGGACAGAATCCGTCCACGAATTTTGCGGATACATAATTCCGGCGGCAATCATTTGGAACGGTTCGGTCAGGTTTACGGTGTGTTCGATGGAATAAATGCGCTCCGGCACAGAGCTCCACTGCAAGGTGATCCCGGCGGCTGATTGAATGGTAAACAGGGAGTTCGCGTCAAACAGATCGGTTCCGGCGATCATTTCGGCAGCGTTTGAAACCCCGTCACCGTCTTCATCGCCGCTGGAATGAACAACGATGCAACTGCCGATGGTTTCGTTTTCGGATGCGCGGACCAGCATAACGGTTTGTCTGTTTTCTTCCCAAAGCAGTGCCGCCGGCGGTGCGACGACGCACCGGATATTTTCAAAGCTCACCTGAATCAGTTCATCTCCGGAATTCAGTTGGAAAATTTTTCCGTACCGCAGACCGGAAAATGAATTGGTGATTACACCGCTGGACATCAGATGAATTTTCTCTACCTCGACCGGTGCCGGAATACCGGCGACACTCAGGCGGAAAATTCCGCTGTTCAGCCAGTTTGTAATTGTAACGGCGGGGCGGAATGAAAATGCGTCAACTGCGGTTAATGAGATTTGCCGCCAGCACTCACCGTTTTCTAACACAAAAATCCGGCGCGGATAGAATCCGCGAAACCAGCCGCTGATCCGGCTGTCCGTTGCGCCGGAAACTGCTGCCGCCGGTTCAACGGTGCATGTGCCAAGCACACGATCATCCACACCGATCAACCGCATCAGCAGCTGTCCGCCTTTTTCAAACCGCCAGACGCGCGCCGGAAGCTCATTCATCGGAACATGTTCAAAACTGATTTGTTTCCATGCGGTGCCGTCGGTCAGCTCAAAAACAGTTTCATAATGCAGCCCGGAAAATTTTCCGGTGATGAATGTTTCGATGATATCAATCTGCTCAACTTCAACATAACCGGAAACACCGGCGACGATCATGCGGCGCTGTCCGAACTGATTAGTGATTGTCACTGCGGGACGATACAGCGGCGCGACGCGTTTTACACCCCCGACCGTCTGCTGCCAGAACTGTCCGTTGTTCAGTTTAAAAATGGTGTCGCCGCTCCAGCCGTAAAAATTTCCGGCAATCTGAGCGGAACTTGCCACGGTAATTTTCAGAGTCAGTTCGCGCGTGCCGGCAAAGCCTTCCGCGAAAATTTTCGCGGTATGCACGCCGTAGAGCGGCAGATCCCACGCCAGAATTCCGGTGACTGAATTTGTGCCGGTCGCGCCGGAAAATGTTGCGCCGACCGGCAATTCGCCGATGCTCAGTGTAATTACATCGGTGCAAACCGGATTTGTGGCGGTAATCGTTAAGCGTAATTTATCTCCGGCGAAAACAAACGCCTCTGTTTCGTTGATAAATTCCGGGCGCGGGCCGTGCACACCGGGATTCATCTCATGAACGCCGGCATCGGTAATTATCCATTCCTCTTCATCCCAGCCGGTCGACGGATGCAGTACATGACGTTTACGTTCAGCGCGTCCGTCGGTATAATCCCAGTTTGTACCGCTGCCGTTTACATCGCGCTCGCCGAACATATCTATCAGAATTCCGGTGCGATGATCACCGGAGCGGAAGAGGAAATAGGCATCGATGCCGTTGCCATCGACACCGGTACTTTCCTGATCGGGCACGATGCCGTACGCGCCGTAAAAATCGTCGGCGCTTTTGGCAATCACATAGGTTGAAACGGCATCGACAAGTCCGGTGAGTGCAATCGCACTCCAGCTGGTGCCGCCGTTATTCTGCCGGCATAAAAACCACCGTTCTGCCGCCAGATCAATTTCGGTCGCACCGGCGTTATACAATTCAACAAACCGTTTTGTGTCGCCGCCAGTACCGGCGGGATCGGCGACTTCAGAGATGAAAAACTGCGGACGCGGTGTCACTGCAATCCGCACCGCGTTCGTTGTTGCGCCGTCCTTGTCTTCCGCAATAAACAGTACGGTATAACTGCCGGCAGGCGCCGCCGGATTCCACCGGAAAATTCCGTTGGTAAAAATTGCGCCGTACGGCAGCGATTCCGCGCGCAGCGAAAAGCTATCGCCGTCAACTGCATCGCGTGCCGTGACAGGGAATGAAACTTCCGTGCCTTCAAAAACATTCTGATCATCGATAACATCAATGACCGGCGGCTGATTATATGCGTCGCCGGTAATCATAATTGTATCAATTCGTCCGGCGCCGGCGCTCGCAACAGCTGCGCCGTTTACAGCGGTGTTGTTCACCATCAGCCAGCGCAGAAAAACATTCGACTGATTATTGCATTCCGGCGGCAGCGGAACGCGCGTGAGCAGTGCATAACTGTTTGCCGCCGGAATTATAACTTCACCGCCGGCGACATCGGTATATTCATCGCCGCCGGTTTGATACTGCAATTTAAAATTCGCCGGTCCGGTGGCTGTCGCGGTTTGCACAGATGAAAGTTTAATATTCCGGTGCTTAACCGTGTTGATTTGAATTTCCCAGTACGCCGTGTGTGCGCCGCCGTTCCAGCCGTTCGCCGTCAGCATTCCACTGGTGAATGAATAGGCGGCCGGTTCCGGCACGCGTGTAATTTCTGCATTCAGATTCGCCGTAACTCCGGCATCGGCAACCCGGTCGCTATCTGCAAAGTTCCATTCGGCGAGCACCGAATTTCCGCCGGAAAAAATTCCGGTGCCGGTAACGCGCTGAAAGTGCTCCGTAAATTTTTGTGCGATTCCGGTGTGCCGTAAAATTAATACCGTTTCGTCATTTTGGTTTAAACCGGCGAGTCCTTCGGCTGTCCAGTTTGCCGAGCCGTGAATCACCGCCGCGTTTGTTCTGCCGGGATCAATCACCATATATTTCGCGTGAATCAAATCCTGCTGACCGGAATCCGCTGCGGAATAATCGGCGCGTGCGGCGGCGGTGAAAAACTGAACATGATGGGTGAGTGATGAATAGACTGCGTGCGAAACTTTGCCCGCATCTGTATCGCTGCGCGGCATCACGCCGGAAATTTTTACACCGCGCGCCGCCGCCGCAATCAGCGCATCGCGCACTGCGGTGCGGTTCAATTTATTGAGTGCAAAAATAATTTCGTGTTCCGCACCGTTAATCAGCTCGATGATATCTGCTTCGGCAGTGCTGCCGGAATCAGGGTAGGGCGCAAAACGAACCATATTTGCACCGGAATTTCCAAAATAAAAAACTGCACCGTCGTGTGCATGCGATTTGTCGGCATGATCGTGAAACCGGCCGGCGAACAGTTCATCGGTTTCGGCTTTATAAATGGAATAAAAATCATCGCTGCGGATTTCCACGGCGATGTTCCATTGATTCGCGCTGGCGGCGAGCGTGAAGTTCCATGATGCGACCATAACCACTTTATTGTTGATTCCGTAATCAAAGAGTCCGAGTTTGGTATGCATAATTCCGCCGGCGTGATCGTCGAGCGTCAATCGCAGCGGATTGATCGTGCGCGCCGTTAAATCACGCAATGAAAATCTGCCGCCGTATTGAATATCCGTTTCTGCTTCGTTGTCGACGATAAAACGGATTTGCGCGCCGCGATCAAGTGCGGCGTCGATGGCGTTAATGATTGTTCCGGCGCCTTCGTTCGCCGAGAATGTAAAGGTTGTCAGTGTTGCTTCATGCCCGGTGTTGAGCTGATTGATCCGCTCAATGAATGCGTCGCGAATAATAAACTGTTCGGGATAGGTGACGCCGGACTGCGACTGATGCGGCAGATTATAATAAACGTTCCATTCCGCCGGAACGGATTTTACCAAGAGGAAACAAAGGAAACAGAATTTTTTTACCGCAGATAATACAGATTTAAACGGATGCAAAATCAGATTAGACTGAAGAATCGGCCACCAAAAACACAACAATCCATGAAAATAATAACTTGTGTTTTTTTGTGCTTTTTGTGGCAACTGAAAATTGATGTCCATTCGCGATTTCTTAATCCGTTTTTATTCATGTTATTTGCGGTTACAGATTCCGCCGGTTTCCGGCGGCATCAACCTGATTGGCGGTGACAAAAATCAGCAGATTACGTTTGATGCTGCGTTCGCCTTCGGAGCGGAATAGACGCCCGATCAATGGGATTTTCCCGAGCACCGGCACACTGTCTTTAAACGTTTCGAGATGTTCTTTAATCAGCCCGCCCATTGCGATGGTTGTGCCGTCCTGGATGGTTACGGCAGTGTTGACTTTGCGCGTTTTGAACACAGGGCGGCGCGCGAAAAGGCGGTCGGCCTGCCGCTGCGATGTCCCCAGTACTTCTTTGAGCTCCTGTCCGTTTAACATGCTTTCTATGGAAAATGCGTTGTTGTTTCCGCCAGTGAAAAACGGCCAGAGTGTAGCGACATGTTCCTGATTAAATCCGGCGAGCTCGCGGATTTCCGGCGCCAGTTTCATATTGATCGTGCCGTTTTCGGAATCGAGCTCCGGTGTGACTTCAAGTATAACGCCGGTACGCTGCTCTTCATAGTCTAGAGGAATTAAACTGGTCTGTGCGTATCGCTCAATGCCGACATCGAATGCGGTCGGATACCAGTGCACTTCGCCGACGTGAATGGAAGCGGTTTCTCCGCTTTTCGTTAAAATTTTCGGCGCGGAAAGCAGATCGGAGCCGGAGGTGCGCTCGAGCGCGCGGATAATTAAATTCGCCGGCGTACCTTGTACTTTTTGAATCAGCAGTTCGCCCGCCGGACCGGTAAGCCCGGTGCGGATGGTGTCGCCGGAAATTCCAACGGGAATACTGAATGCGGTTTCACCGGTGCGCAGTGTATCGGAAAAAAGTTTCTGCCCGCCGGGCATGCTCCAGCGATCCTGATTAATCCAGTCGCCGGCGGCGCCGACTGTCCATTCAAAACCCAGTTCGTCGAGCGCGCCCTGAGCGACTTCAATAAATTTCGTTTCAATTTCAACCTGCCGCGCACTTTCTTCGAGCGCACGGCGGGTGTAACGGCGCAGCAGGGTGTCGATCTTTTCAATATGCTTCGGCGAATTGCGCACGAGCAGCATGCCGAATTCCGGACTGTACTGTGCGCTCGTTCCCGGCGGAAACGGCACGGTGCCGAAAAATTGGCGCACGTCGATCATACCGTTTGAACTCTCCGGCGCGCCGGAAGCCAGCATGTGCCGTACAACGGATTGAATGATGTCGAATTCCGCAGCGACCATCTGCGCCGGCGATTCATAATTGACCGGCGTTATGCTGACCATGCTGGTTCCAATCTCATATTTCATGCCGGCAATTTGTGTGACGATCTCCAGCGTTTCCAGTGCGGACAGTGCAGTGCCGGAAAATGTAATCAGCGGCAATACGGTATCGGAAATTCCAAAGACGACGAAGTTGACCCCTTTGTGTTCCGGATCAAGTTTCCGGCAGAGCGCCGACAGTTCGAGTACGACCTGCTGAATATCGGCATCATGAAATGCAATCGCCGGAATAAAAATTGTTTCCAGTTTTGTGCGCAGCGCAGCGATTTTCTGTTCTTCCGCCGACAGTTCATGCTCTTCCAGTAGATCCGCCGGAACCTTTCCGGCGGGCGCCGGCGAGCTCCACGCGGACTGAACGTCGGCAAGCATGCGCTTGCGCGTAGCATCATATAATTTTTCTGCGCCGGAATCTTTCTTTTCGGCAACACGCTTAAGCCAGTAGGCTGCATCATTTTGGTAGGCCGGAATTCCGGCAACCGATTCAAATAAATTTTGCGCGCGGTCGAAATCGTCGGAACAGTACGCCGCTTTGGCTTCATCAAATTGCACTGCCGGTGCCGGCATTTCTTCCAGCGGCTGATATTCCGGCACATCGATGATGATGATTTCTTCCGGCGGAGTATCAGTCACTTCCGGTGGATGTTCCGGCGCAACAAACACCGGCGGCGGTGTGACTGATAAAACCGGCGGTCGAATTTCCAGTGCAGTTTCCGGTTCTGATTCTTCTGCCGGCGGATTTTCTGGCGGCGGTGTGATGACTGGCACAACGGACGCCGTACCGGGATCAAATTCAAAATCGTCCAGACCGGCGAAAATATCATCGGCGCGACTGGCGGCAGAAGATATCATCAGCATCGCAGTAACGGTGCAGCAGGAAAAATTCATAACACTCCTTTTCCGTAAAATTCACGAAGCGGAGTGAAGAATAAAAACTTTTAAAGATAAAGCAAGAAAATAGGTTGGAAAAACAAGTATCGATTTTTAGAATAAAGATTGAAATCAATAAAAAACTGGTGGGCGATACAGAACTCGAATCTGTGACCTCTTGCATGTCAAGCAAGCGCTCTAACCAACTGAGCTAATCGCCCGAAAGAGGTGGTACGCTATATGAGTGCAGGGCTGCTTGTCAATACGTAGAAATAAAGTAAAAGAAATAAGTATTGATGCCATAGAAACACATAAAAAAAACTGTCACGCCCGACGACTTGTGCAGCGATTTCACGATCAATTTCGACAAAGGATTCAAACATGAGAACAGCGTTGCGGAATCGGCTGGCGGGAATCTCTGGCCGGTTCATTCTGTTGCTAAACGGTCATCCGGAAATCTGGAAACTGTTCGCAGGTTTTAACATTCAAAAATCGCACTGATGAAATATTTCATCAGAAAAAGTGCGGCCGGCAGAAAAAAAGACCGTGCTGAAGTTCTCATACAAAATGTTTGAAGCGGTGTTGCAGCGCCGGTGGAGGATCCCTGCAAGTTGTATCAAACCGCTGTCACATCCGGTTTTTTTTGCGTGTCTTTGTACAAAGTCGCCGCACCTGCAGGAATCAAAATAAATCGTTGATTTTCAGTTTATTCCAGCTGGTTTCATAATATTAAACTCTAGAACGTGTTAACACAAACGCAAGAATTCCACGATGAACGCGAAGACAATGAATCCTAAAAACATAATGTCCAGTTTGTCATACCAGGTAAATTCCCGGCGATAGGATTTCACCCGCTGGATGAGTCGCTCAACCTCATTTCGTCTTTGATAGATTATTGTATCGTAATCCCATGGGTTTTTCCGGTTCGGGTTAGGCGGAACAACAGGTATAAACCCGAGCGCCTGAGCCGGTTCTCGGGTTTCATCCTCTTCATACGCGCGATCCATAAGCAGATGGCATGGTTCCGGGATTCTGCCCATGCGCATCAGCAGTTCTCTGCCCCGCGGCGCGTCACCCTCGTTGCCGGTAGACAAGCAGAAAATTACTGCCTGACGAGCAGTTGCGGCAACCAGATGTATCTTTGTAGTTCGTCCGCCCCGTGACCGCCCGATGGCTTGCGGGCCGTTTTTTTCAACGCCCCGCAGGCATCCGGGTGAACCCGGACGCTGGTGCTGTCCAGTGACATGGCGTCGATCCGGACATAAAGCATGGCCTCTTCCTGCAGTCGAACAAAAATCCGGTTCAGTACGCCGGCTTTTGCCCAGCGGCTCATGCGGGTGTAAATGGTATGCCAGTTACCGAATTCCGCCGGCAGCGCCCGCCATTTACAGCCGTTTTCGAGCGCATAGAGAATGGCATTCATCACGGTTAGATGATCCAAAGAGACATTGCCGCGCTGCGTCGGAAATGCATCGGCAATCCGGTCGTATTGTTCCTGCGTAAGTTTCATGCGGCATTTTTACAACCATCCGTAAATAAATGCAACAGTGTTAACACGCCCTAATACATTTTAACTCGCTTTGAATACGCCTTGCCCCGATGTTACGTTTTTCGCGCAATTCCAAAACAAGCTGCCTCGTAGTCAGATCCTATTTTGGCTGCCGGGGAGTTGTGTGGTCGTCTGCTTTGGTTTTTTAATCCTGCAAGGCCTTGCGCCTGATACCGGTTCCACCATTTACGTAACGTCGATCGCGAGATGCCGCAACACCGACAAACAATCCCGGCATCCTCAAATTCTTCGTAAAGTCTTACCCATTGAAAGCGCTGCCGGATTTCTTTTTCCATTGAGGTACACTACAAATGAATTGAAATGATGTCTATGAATCACACATATTATGTAAAATCTGATGTATCCTGTAGATCCCGTTAAAAAACATTCTGGTTTTGTGATTTCTGACTTTAGACCTTTGACCTTCAGACCTTCGACCTGCTAGTTTCTTACAATGATTACAATTATTCCGGCAATTGATTTAAAGGGCGGGCGCTGTGTACGGTTGCGGCAGGGCGCAGCGGCGGACGAAACGGTGTATTCGTTTGATCCGGTGGAAACAGCGCGGATGTGGGTGAAAGAGGGCGGCGAATTTCTGCATGTGGTCGATCTGGACGGCGCGTTTCTGGGCAGGCCGGTGCACACGGAAATCCTGCGCGAAATTTGCACGGCGATTGATATACCGGTTGAAATCGGTGGCGGAATCCGTACCGATGCGGATATTGAAACGCTGTTGAATACCGGCGTTGCGCGCGTGATTCTCGGCACACGCGCATGTGAGCATCCGGAAGAGCTGGCGCGGCTGGTTAAAAAATTCGGCGGCGAAAAAATTGCGGCAGGTATCGACGCCCGCAACGGAAAAGTTCAGACGAAGGGCTGGGTTGAAACGACGGATATAACCGCGGCGGACCTGGCCAAACAAGTAGACGCTGCCGGCGTCGGCACACTTATTTATACGGACACTGCCCGTGACGGCATGATGGACGGTGTAAATGCATTTGAAACGGGGAAAATCTGTTCGGCGGTTTCCTGCAGCGTGGTGGCGTCGGGCGGTGTTTCGAGTGTAGAGGATATTAAACGGCTGGCAGCATTGAACAGTCCGAATCTTACCGGCGCTATCGTTGGCAAAGCGCTCTATGAAAAAACGGTGACCGTTAAGCAGCTTAAAAAAGTGCAAAACTGATTCCGTCATGAACCGCAATACCTGTTTGCCGGGTATTTTTTAACGGATAAGCAGTAACAAACACTTGAATATTTCACAGTGAACCGGAATTCTGTGCGGCAATGATCTGGATTTTTTACAACCTGGTTTTCCCTGTCATTTTTTTATTCATGCTGCCGAAATTTATTACGCGCATGCTGCGGCGCGGCGGTTACCGGCGCCATTTTGAACAGCGTTTCGGAATTTTCGGGCAGGGCGTGAAAGCGCGTTTTGCGGAAGGCGATCACATCTGGATTCATGCGGTCAGTGTCGGCGAACTTTTTATTGCACTGCGCTATATCGAGGAGTACCGCCGGCTGCATCCGGACGCGCTGTTTGTGCTAAGCACAACCACATCCACCGGTCACGCGCTCGCCGGGCGTAAAATTGATCCGCGCGATGTGCTGATTTATTTTCCGGTCGATCTGCCGTGTATCATTCGCCGCGTCTTCAAGATCATCCGTCCGCAAAAACTGATTCTGGTTGAAGGAGAGTTCTGGCCAAACCTCGTCCGGCGCGCATATAAATTAAAAATTCCGGTGGCGCTGATTAACGGACGCGTTTCCGATTCATCGTTCAAAGGTTATATGCTGCTGCGCCCGCTCACGCGCCGGCTGCTCGCGATGATCAACCCGATTCTGGTGCAGGGCAGACGCGACGGTGAACGGATTCTTGCAATGGGCGCACGGCCCGAAACCGTAAAGGTTCTGGGTACTGCGAAATATGATCTGCCGGCGCCGGCCGAAGATTCCGGCGCCGTTGCACGGAGCATTTTAAACTCCATCGCGGTTTCCGGCGATTCGATAATTCTGCTCGGCGGTTCAACCTGGCCCGGTGAAGAAGAGGTGCTTTGCCGGATTTATAAAACACTGCGCCGCGAAAATCCGAAAGTGTTTTTAGTCCTCGTTCCGCGCCACGCCGAGCGCCGGAATGAAGTTGTCCAGATACTTGCAGAACAAAACCTTTCATTCGCACTGCGGAGTCAATTCAATACCGCCGGCGAGACTTCCGCGCGTGTTCACACAAATGAAGCCGGAAGCCTCATCGATCATCCTGAGGTTTTAGTGGTTGATACCACCGGCGAACTGATGGATTTCTACGCGATTGCCGATCTTGTCTTCGTCGGCAAAAGTCTGTACAGCCACGGCGGACAGAATCCGATTGAACCGGCGTTGTTCGGCAAGGCGGTATTTGTCGGCCCGGGTATGGAAAACTTTCCGCTCGTTATGGAGGATTTTCTCGCCGCCGGCGCAATCTGCCAGGTGCCTGACGCCATCGTGCTTGAATACCGGATGAAACAGATGCTTGCCGATCCGGCAGCGCGCGCAAAACTTGGTGCAGCAGCTGCCGGTGTTATTGAAAAAAACCGCGGAACCATCACGCGCATGGTTGCAGAGACGGAATAGTAAATTCTGTAAATGATGCGTGATGCCTAATCAATAAAAAAGCCCGCCGGTCAGCGGGCTTTTTCGGCGAAGACGAATGAGATCATTCGGATTGATCTTCGTTGTGAGCAGCATCCATTTCCACCATCGCAGCCTTGCGGCTGAGACGGATTTTTCCGTCGCGGTCGACGTCGAGGACTTTAACCCACATTTTATCGCCTTCCTTGCAGATGTCTTCGACTTTACCGACGCGGAAGTCGGCGAGCTCGGAGATATGTACGAGTCCGTCTTTGCCCGGCAGGATTTCGACGAATGCGCCGAAGTCGCGAATGGTCTTAACGGTGCCTTCGTAGAGTTTTCCGATTTCAGCTTCAGCGGTGATCGCATTAACAGCTTTGACTGCCGAAGCCATCGCGATGGCGTCGCTGCTGAAGATATTGACGGTGCCGTCTTCTTCGATGTCGATCTGTACACCATAGGTATCGGTGATGCCGCGAATGACTTTCCCGCCGGGACCGATGAGCGCACCGATTTTTTCGGGATCGATTTGGATGACGGTGATGCGCGGTGCAAATTCAGACATTTCGGCGCGCGGTTTGGCAAGAACGCTTTCCATGTAATCCAGAATTTGCATACGGCCATCGCGGGCGAGGGCGAAGGCGCCTTCAACGAGATCCCAGCGGAGTCCGTCAATTTTGAGGTCAACCTGGAATCCGGTGATGCCGTCGCGCGTGCCGCAGACTTTAAAATCCATATCGCCGCAATGATCTTCGGTGCCGAGAATATCAAGCACGAGTTCAGCCTGATCATTTTTGCCGGTGAACAGTCCGACAGAAATTCCGCCGACCGGTTTTTTGATCGGAATTCCTGCGTCCATCAGCGCGAGCGTCCCGACACAGGCGGATGCCATGGATGACGAACCGTTAGAACCCATGATTTCGGAAACCAGGCGTATGGCGTACGGGAAATTTTCCGGCATCATCGGGCGCAGACTGCGCTCGGCAAGATTCCCGTGTCCGATTTCGCGGCGGCCGGTTGTGCCGAGACGCCCGACTTCACCGACGCTGTACGGCGGGAAGTTATAGTGCAGCATGAACGGCTTTTCTTTTTCGCCGCCGGTAACGGCGTCAACGGCCTGTGCCTCTTTTTTTGGCCCGAGCGTTACAACGGCCAGCGCCTGTGTTTCGCCGCGGTTGAACACTGCCGAACCGTGTACGCGCGGCAGTATGCCGACTTGTGCTTTGAGTTCGCGCAGTTCTTTAAAGCCGCGACCGCCGACCCGCGTGTTATGTTCCAGCACATTTTTGCGGACAGTTTCGATTTCGAGCTCATCGAACAGATGGAAATATTCGTTTTCTGGCATTTCCGGATAAATCTCGAGCAGTTTGGCTTGCAGCGATTCTTTGATCTCGCTGACTTTATCCTGCCGCTGGAGTTTATCGTTGATCGCCAGTGCAGCAAGCAGTTCAGTGCCGGCAAATTCGCGGGCTTTGCCGAGTTTTTCTTCATCCGCCACTGGGATTTCGATCACTTTCTCCGGCAGTCCAAGTTGTTTGCGCAGCTCGAGCTGTGCTTTGATGATCGGCTGAATCGCTTCGTGCGCAACTTTCATAGCGGCGACGAAATCGGCTTCACTGATTTCGTTGGCGCTGCCTTCGATCATCAGCGGCAGATCCGCCGTCCCTGCGTAGGTCAGATCGAGATCACTCTGTGCGAGCTCGGCGTGCGTCGGCATAATTACGAATTCACCGTTCACGCGGCCGATGCGTACAGCGGCGATCGGGCCCATAAACGGAATTTCAGAAATTGTCAGCGCAGCGCTGGAGGCATTGACGCTGAGAAAATCGGTATCGATAGTACCATCACAGCTCATCAGCATATTGTTGATTTGGACATCGTTATAGTAGCCCTTCGGGAAGAGCGGGCGCAACGGACGGTCGGTTACGCGTGCGGTGAGAATTTCTTTTTCGGACGGACGCGCTTCGCGTTTGAAAAAACCGCCGGGGAAACGGCCTGCCGCATAGAATTTTTCGCGGTATTCAACCTGAAGGGGGAAAAAATCCACACCTTCGCGCAGGGTTTTTGTATTGGTAACGGCGGAGAACACAATGTTGTCACCTGCTCCGCAGCTTACTGCACCGGCGGCCTGCTGCGCGAGCAGCCCTGACTCGAAGAACATCGGCTTACCGCCGACGTCGAACTTTATTTTTACTGTATCTTTCATTTCTTTCCTTACTTTCAGTTCTCAGTTGTCTGTTAATAGTTATCAGTGCATGGATAGAGAAGGGATTAAGGCGATTGATAACCGATAACTGGCAACGGGTAACTAAATAACAGCGCGCGCCGCGCGCCATAAACAAAACAGCCCCGTTATAAGAACGGGGCCGTCCTCTTGATTTAGCGGCGGAGACCGAGGCGCTGAATTAATTCTTTATAGCGCGCATCGTCTTCTTTCGCCAGATAGCTGAGCAGTTTGCGACGTTTATTGACCAGAGTGATCAATCCGCGCCGGGTGCTGTTATCTTTTTTATGCGTTTTCAGATGCTCCGTCAGTTCCGAAATACGGCCGGACATCAGTGCAACCTGCACTTCAACCGAACCCGTATCACGGTCGTGCTTCTGATATTCTTTCTTAACTTCCGCTTTAACTGCCTGATCCACGTATAGGCTCCTTCTTACCTCTAACTTTTCTTCCAACGTCTGTATTGAAGCGTCGAAATATACAGATGCGCCTATCCCTTGTAAACCGGAAAAGGTTGATTTTTTAATTTGATAACCTACCGCATAAAAAACCGTTTCAAAATTAAAACGGTTTTTTTGCGAGTAGAATTTTCTATTGAACAACAACTTTGTAAAAGATAACCGGCTCATCATTGTGCTGGTCATCAACAAATGATCCGGTGTTGTATACGGTCGTCAGATGAGTCCATCCGGCAGTCAGGTTGGTCGTAAACCAGATGTTATAGGTGCGCGAAAGTTCATCTGCCGGTGCCGGCCAGCTGATGGTTCTTGAGCCGTCGCTGTTAATTGATGACGTGACATTAAACAGCTGTGGCTGGACACCAGCCAGTGCACTCTGTGACGCCATCAATGCATTGTAACTTATACTTGCACTGTTGGTTGCCGTAAACTGGACATCAAGCAGGGTCTGTTGATCATGATAATTGAAGATTAACGCGGTGTTATTCGTGACCTGATAAGAACCGTTGGCCTTCAGGCTGCGAGCATCTCCATTGATTGTAATGGTCATATTACTTCCCGATGCGATATATCCGCTTCGGGGTGATGCTGTAATCACTTTTACTGCTCCGGACTTCGGGTTGAACGACACCGACTTTGAAAAAATCCGGGTGATATAACCGTCAACCCGATTTTGATAATTCGTCGTATAACGGAAGTTCGGATAGAAGCCGTTGGTTGTAATCACCTGAACCTGTGTATAATTTGTTCCGACGGTCGTCGCAAGGTTGCTGCTCAACGCAGTAGAGACGATGCCTTTATCCGTTTCAATCTGTATTGTCCCCTTATTCCAGTTGGTTCCCAGTTGCTTATAATGGAAATCAATATTTCCTGAACGGTTTAAAACGGCTCTGAAAGAGTTCGAACCGGAGGCATCCGTCCATGTAATATAAAACCGGTTTCTATCACCTAAGCCGCCATTACGTGTCCACGCCTGCACTCCCGATAAAGATGCTTTAAACGGACTTGCTGAATGACGATCTGAAAATACGACAGTTCCATCCGCCCGGACAATTAAACTCGTATACGCAGTTCCTGAGAAAGCGAACGGAAAACCGATATTTATGGGTACAATTCCAAGATCCTGCGGCGCAACAAGGGTCCCCTGAGAGGGGAGCTCCGTCCACGCAAAGTCAGTATTCATCGCTGAATATATCATGGTTCCTTCATCAATGATTGAGAAGTTCAATCCGGAATTGCCGGAATTTGTAACAACGATGTTGGTCGTTGTAATATATCCGGCCGGGCCGCTGAATATTAGGCCTGACGGTATGTCCAGCTGTACGGTTGAGTTGACCACGTTCACAGCAACCGAAAGATCCTGACTATGTTTATTATTCCAGACCACCTTTGCCGGAACAATATATATGCCTACAGGCATATTTGACGCATCAGCAGAAAAAACCACACTTTTATACTGACCGGAGGAGATACCTCCGGATTGAGGTTCGGCCCGGACCCATGTCGATGATGATGGCGTCATTACTATGCAGTCCCGTGATGAGCTCCCGGGAGAATGGGAAATGATTTGATTCCCAATGGCAATTTCGCCCCCCTCCCATGTTCCGAACTGGTAAAGATACATAATGCGTCCATCGTCAAGCAGCCATACCTGAAGTTCTTTTCCTGTCTGATATCCCCAAGAAACAACCAGTCGGTTTGCTCCATCGTACGTATCCTGTACAAAATGGATGGCATCCGTCGGCGAAAGAGATGTGCTTTTCGAATAAGGTTTTAAGCGGATGGAATGCTCACCTTCCATTAATGTGACGCTTCCGGAATCGGAAACGGAAAAGCTGGAATACAGAATGCCGAAAATCCGCATATTAAATCCGATATTTTCCGGAACACTGTGGCTTCCGTTCCATTTAAGCAATGTACTGCCGGTGGATCCGGGAAAGGAGATAAATTCTCTTCTGTCCACCGGTTTATTGGTGACCGTATAGCTGCCGGACGGCCAGTTTGCCTGAACTTCAAAGGCAATCGCGGACATTCCCGCGTTTGAAAGAATAAGAGATTCTGTGCCGGTATCTCCTTGCGGTACTGTAATTATGATACTCTCAGAACCCAGGACACCGCTGCTGCCGCCGGTTGCAGACATAATGCGGACTGTTCCGTTATTAAACAGATTAGACGTATCCAGTGTAACGAACGGCGGAAGATTAACCGGAAGTACTTGCAGCCCCTCATCACTTAAATATCCCCAGTTGCTCAAAACCGTAAAAGAGGCACCGTTAGTTGCAGATGAATTTCCTGCAAAATCCAATACCAGTGTTCCACTGGCCTTCAGAATATTGCTGCCATTTCCCTGTATTGAAGCAGTTGTTGTGTTCACAGCAAGGAGCGTTGATACCGATCCCGTTTGTATAAGATCGCCCTTGAATGTCATCCCGCCTGAAGAAAGGTCCAGCGCGGAGCCTGAATCCATGGAAGCGCTTTTAACTGAACCGGATCCGCTTAACACGGCGCCAGACCGGACGGTAAACTCAGCATCGTCAAAAGCGGCATTCACCTCCAGGGTACCCTCTTTAATCTCAAATTTACTGCTATATGCGGATGCCGCATTTAATGTCATCTTTTTCGCACCGGTTTTTTGAATTCCATGCGTACTCTTAGCTGTTCCATCGCTGAATGCACCGTTGAATTCAATATCATTATTCAGTTTAAATATGACAGGTTTGTCAGATGTTCGCTGAAGTTCAAATTTTGTGGTTACCGGATCCAGCGGTGCATTGAACTCAAACATAACCTGACCTGATAATCCTGATGCATGTCCGATTAAGATACTGTCCATACTGGCAATCGCTTTCGGATGTTCGAATCGTATGGTTCGTTCGTGAGTTACTGTCGAGGCGCGTACATTGCGAAGCCTCCCGATATAACCCGAATTATCACCCCTGAAAATAATCGTCCCGCCGGCATTTGGAAAATCGAGGAAAGAGGTTGCGTTACCGCCGGAGATTTTTCCTTCAAAAATAATGGTGGTGTTGTTAACTTGATTAAATGTTACTCCCCGGTTATTTACTGCCGCTATAGAAATATCGTTACTGACGATTCCGCCAGTGTTAAGATGCCAGCTGTTATTTCTATTGGGTGCTGCGTAAATGGTTCCTTTTCCGTTTCCAAGGGCGGACGGAGTAGCATAGAGCCAGTTCGCGGTATCAAAAACAATATCCCCTGAAAAATCGTTGTTATCCCCCGATAATGCGATTCGATATCCGGATAATGTAAGCTGATTCGTTCCGATAATTCTGCCTGAATGAACAAAGAGTCCTCCGTCAGCGGTCACAGTCAGAGTTCCAAGTGTTGCATCGCCGGACAGAATAATATCATTCACAAGTGCAAACAAAGTATTATTCCAGCTGGGATGAACACCGGCAATAGACATCAGGCTGCTGCCGTTTTCTAACACAACCGGACCTGTTCCCAGCGCTTCATGGTGACCCAGAATAATTTTTCCGGAATTTGTTGTCCCCCCGCTGTAGGCATTGGCATTCGCAAGCGTTAATTCACCGTTGCCGGTTTTCATCAAACTTCCGCTGCCGGTAACATGCCCGGCAACTGTTATCGGAGTTGCGTTCGAAAGAATCATAGCTCCTGTCAGCGTGATATCAGTATTCAGATTAGCCGCTGCAACCAGCATTGCGTTATCTGCAGTCAGCGTTCCGAATCCCAGCGCATATTCATTCGCAACCGAAAGTATTCCGTTGCTGAGAACCGTCCCGCCGGCATAGGAATTGACTCCATCCAGAGCCAGCTCGCCGTCTCCGGTTTTTATTAATGCGGCATTTGTCGTACCTGAAATGTTTCCGGATACTGTCAAAACCCGGGAGGTTGCAACAGCCCAGACCTGAGTTGTTCCAAGTATTGTTTTGGCGTCAAGGGTCAGATTTTCAGTAGCGCCGGACATATCAACCCCGCTGGAGCCGATCGTCAGCGAATAATTCGTATCACTGATTGTCCAGGGGACATTATTGCTGACTAAAGCCATTCCCTTCCAGGAAAGGTTCCCGCCGAGTTTTGTCGTGATGGGTGATGTTACAGTGCTATCCATTACAGCGGTATCTGTTGCATTCGGAACAGCGCCGCTGGTCCAGCTGCTGGCTAAATTGAGATCATCATTGTTATCATCTTTAACCCAGCGTTCGCCCGGTTTGCGGATGAAGACATCCAGTGAAATGGACTCTGTCCAGATGTTTGCTCCGGACTGATTGCTGATGGTTAATGTGTAATTCCCGGCGCCGGCAGAGGCGCTGATGACTACTGTATAATCAATCTGCGTGGATGTTCCCGGCGTCAGGGAATACGGAGCAGGGGAGGGAGAAATGGAAAATATTCCGGGGCCGGACAGCGTGCTGACAATATTCGAAACACTTTTCGATCCATTATTTGTTACCGTAACCGAAATCCGCAGTGTTTCTCCCGGCTCATTCAAATCGGCAAACAGGCCGCCGGAAATTTCTGTTATTGAGGTGGTGTCTATACCGAGGCTGGATCCCACTGCAATATCCAGCGCGGCATCCGGGCTGTTTGTTTCTGCAGAAACTGCCCGTGCCGTAAACTGATACTGTCCGTTCGCTGTGGCGATAATATCATAGGTATTTGTTACAGACTCTTTCCATCCCAGCACAACCGGAGTATTAGTGGATGTGATCACAAAACCGCCGGATGGAGAAACTGTCAGCTCGGAAATAACCGCAGATGCCTGTCCGCCGGAATTTGAGATGACAACAGAAATTTCATTTGGTTCGCCTATATCCATTGCTCCGCCTAACTCATCGCTGATTTGTACAGTCAGGTTCGGCTCCAGCGAATCATCAGCGACTTCTGCCATAATTTCAGCTAAAGACGCGGCGTGGCGGATATTATCTACGGCCGCATAATCTTCTGAGCCGGACGGGCGGAATGATCCGGTAGCATGAAAACAAAGATTCGAAATACTGGTCAAAGCAATATTGTTGGATGTAAACATGGCCGGGGTATTTGTAGTGAGGCCGCTTCCTCCCTCAAAATCATACCACACATTAAGTGTTTTTGTTTCAAGATCAACTTCGGCGATTGCAGTTAAAGTTCCTGTTGTGTCCAAATTGTTTGTGATCGCGGTTAAGGTGCGATTTGATGGTGCAGTACTTTCAAGATTGCCGTCATCATAACCAAGCACGAGACCGGCGGCTTTTGCCCCGCTGTCTCCCGTGAAATATACACCCAGCAGAGTTCCCGAACTGCGGGAAGAATTCGTGAATGAATATTCAAGATCATATCTGAGATAATGTTTACCTGCAGCCGCCGGGGGAATAGCCGCATCAGATATCAGACCATCCCATCCGTTGGTTTCTTCGCCAACGCAAATTAGTGCCCGGTTTGTCACATAGACGGATGGTGAGCCGGTTGCAAATTGCGCCAGCGGTGAACTTGTTCCTGAATTAATTGCTTCTGTAATAAAAATGCCGTCCCGATCCCGCTCAAAGGTCCACTCATTCAGATAGCTGCCTTCTCCATTTCCCGAAACAACCCGTGGCGCGGCAATAATTTCATCCCATGACTCAGCCGCGCGCAACAGTGTTACGCGTGTTTCGGATTCTGCCGGAACAAAATCCCCGGTCGCCTGGAATCGCAACTGGCTGATAGATGTTATATTAATATTGGTTGCCGTTTTGTCGGGAACACTTTCTGTTTTGGTTGTAATGTCGCCATTTATCGTATACCAGACGGACAATGTTTTCGGGCTGGATGTAATGTCTATTCTGGCAATAACGGAGACGGAGCCGGCATCGGCAAGCCCGGTTTCAAGTTCTGTAACGGCTGCCGGCGGAGTGTTGGACGCGCCGACATCATATTGAAGCGCTACACCGGCGATATTAGATCCAGAAGAGTCGGAGAAAGAAAAACCCAATACCGTTCCGGTTTCATTGGTTCCGTTGGGGTTAGAAAAATCATATGTAAAGTCATACCGTAGAAAATAAACAGAAGGAGAGGGGATTATTGCTGAATAAATGGAACCATCCCTCCACATGTCAGTGGATGCGTCATGTAACGTAGAGCGGAGGCCGCCCAGGCCATCCGTTAACATGACATCTGCATTCCCTGTATTTGTAAACGCGGCTCCACCGTATGCCTGCGGAAGAGTCAGTCCTGCCCGGTCGGAATAAAAATCAACTTCCATTGCTGCGGCTGCAGTGAAAAAGTTTATCAGCACTGCTGTTCCAAAAAGAAAGTTCAGTTTTGTTTTCATAAATATCCTCATCCGGGCAGTTAAATCTGGTCGTTTTTAAAAAAAGCGCGAAAACACAATCTATTTTAATAACATTTAAAACAATTACGGAAGGGAGGTTTAGCCCTCCCTTCCAAACAAGCCTTGCCTAATTCAGCGAACTTATTCAAAAGAGCGGGCAGTGTTAATTCGGCCGCTCGGGTTAACTTTCTTTGCAGTAACAAAAATCATCAGATTCTGTTTTACAGCACGCTGACCCTCATTGCGGAACAGGCGTCCAACTCCGGGCAGACTGCCAAGGAACGGAACTTTATCTTTATACGATTCAATTTTTTCATTAATCAATCCGCCCATGCCGATCGTGCTGCCGTCAGCAATTGTAACTTCTGTTTTTATCTCCCGTTTTTTAAATACCGGAAGTTTTGCTATAACTGCATCATGTTCGAATTCGAATCCGACACGGAACTGGTAATAGGTGTAGGCAGAGTTTGCCGGCGCAATGGTATAATTCTGCCAGCCGCGCAGTTCATTAATTTTTGGATTTAAACCGAGCGAAATCTGATCGCCGTCAATTTTCGGCGTAACTTCCAGCTCAACCCCGAGGAGTTTTTCTGCAAAATCTTCATATTTCACATGAACAATATTACCTTCATTGGCGCCTACTTCATAGATTTCCGGGAAATAATGAATTTCGCCGACACGAATTTTGGCTGTTTCGCCGCTTTTAGTAACGACTCGCGGTGCAGACAGAACATCCGTTCCGGAGCTTTGGTCCAGAGCACTGATCAGAACTTCAAGCGGATTGCTTCCATTATTTTCGAGTTTAAGAACGGCCGCTGTTTGACTAAATGTATCTTCAAGACGTGAAGACGACCAAGCCCCCGTTGCAGGGGTGTCGCCGGCGATATCTGCCGGACGGCTGAACGGGAGAGCGGAATTTACGTTTGCACCGCCACGGAGGGCATCAGCGAACAGGCCGTTCCCATCATCAAACCATATATCACTTCCCTCAATTCCCGTGCGTACGATATCTTGGAAATCCCATTGAAAACCGAGAGCTTCCAGCGTGCCTTCCATGACTTCAACGAATTTCGCTTCAATCTCTACCTGATCAACATCCGTGCTGTATTTATTGATATCCAGTGCATCCAGAATTTCTTCCAGAACTGCAAAGTTTTGCCGTGTTGCACGAACAAACAGCTTGGTTGTTTTCGGCTGATAAATTGCAGAAGCGCCTTTTGGGAAGCTGACTTCCGGAAACTTAAATGTAATGTCTGTAGCTTCTGTCACATCACCAAGTTCCATTTTTTGAACAGCATCCGATGAAATAGAGTATGAACGGAGCATCAATCCGGTTTTCCATGCATCATCCACCGCATCCATGGCGGCAATTTCCGTCTTGCGGTGATTACGCTCAAGAATCCGCCGCAGATACATGCGGGCAACAACATTTTCGGGGTCAATTTTTATAATCGCTTCAAATCCTTTTTGAGCGCGTTCAAACTCGCCGCCGACATAGAGGTCGCGGCTGTGGTCGAGCGTTGACTGTACATCAATATCCTGTTCAGCCTGTTCGGCTTCCGGCAGTACAACGGCCGGAGCTGATGAGGCGCGGTTATTATAGGTGTTCAATTCATTCAGAATCGTTTCAAGACTGCTTTCTGACTCCTGAGCCGCTACAGAGCAGGCGATCAAAACGCCCGGAATTAAAAATTTAAAAACATTTCGCATGATTTCCTCCTTAAATTATTTCGTTGCAAGATCAACTGCCCGGCGTCCGTTTACATCAACCTGAGTTGCCGTTACAAAAATCATCAGATTGCGTTTGATACTGCGTTCACCTTCGGAGCGGAAAAGCCGTCCAACCCATGGAATGCTGCCGAGCACTGGAACTTTGTCTTTGAATGTTTCCAGTTTGTCATAAATCAAACCGCCCATACCAACCGTGGAGCCATCTTCAACGGTGACCTGGGTAGACATTTCCCGGATGCGGAAGTAAGGGAGCTGACCATGAAGCGCAGGAACTTGAATCAGTTCCGAGCGGTCCCAGTTGCGCCGCTGATCCTGATAACCATATTGGGCCGATCCCGGCGGAACATTATAGTTTCCATGTGTCAGATAATCATTTACGTCGGTGTTTCTGTTGGAGTTTATCGAGTCGTTCTCCCACACATGGGACATAATACTTGTAAACAGTTCGCCCACAGAGTTCAGTTTATCCTTTGTATAGGTCACAACAGGATACCGCCCGACCATTAAACTGTTAACGAGAGGCTGTCCTTGAATTGGCCACATTGAGGCATTGTCCGGGGATACTTGATAGTTGTCGTATCCCAGTATGTCTAGAATTTTCGGTTTAAGATCAAGATCAATCAGGTTTTCAGCACGCAGCTCCGGGGTAACTTCAAGTTGAACTCCCATGAGCATGGCTTCCCAGCCAGAGTTTTCAACGTAAATGCTGGAGTTGGCAGAGTTGACGCCAAAGCGTTTCGGCAGCATTCGTTCATCACCAACCTGAATGGTTGCTGTACTTCCATCCCGGGTCACAATTTTTGGAGCGGAAAGGACGTCGGCATTGTCAGACTGCTCCAAAGCACGGATTGTACCTGACCACCACAGGGAGCCGCTGGTTTTTGCGATATCGAGAACACCGGCCGGACTTCCTCCCAATGCAGAGCTTCCAGTTCTTAAAGAATCAGACAGTATGCGCTGTCCTCCAGATAAAATTAGGTTTTCAAAAATATGGGCTCCACCTGTACCTGGAACGGGATTACCGTTTGAGTCAAATGCTGGGTTTTTTCCGCCGAAATACCAGCTAAAGCCCAGTTCGTTTAATGTACTCTGATTGATTTCGATGAATTTTGTTTCAATTTCAACCTGTTTGCCCATCAGCTCACGGGTGGCGCTGTGATGTTCCGCCAAGAAATCTTCGATGGTCAGCACATTTTCAAGTGTCTGGCGAACAAAGAGTTTTTTAAACTCCGGACGGTAATAAACCGAAGAACCTTTCGAAAAGTCCATGCCCGGGAATGAGTCGGAAACATCAATGACGTTACCGTCTTTGCCCCGGGTCAACTCATTGCCGACCGCCTCACTGATCGTGTAGGAGCGGAAAAGAATATCCCCGCAGGAGTTCCACGCATTGGCAACTTCTATCATCGCCGGTTTTTCTAGTTTTTCATTCGGCGGTGTTTTCAGTGCCGTCTCAACGGTCTTCACCGTCGCACGAAGATCATCCGTGACGAATTTAACAGCATCGCCGACGAGATTAACCGTATCTTGTGGAATGGATTTGATCTCTCTCACCGCACTTTCAAGGACTACGTCGCTTTCGACCGCATAATCCTGCGCTGTAATGATTGCTTCTGCTGATACACCTTGCAACCCTGCAAAGCACAGCGCCATTATCCCCGCTGCTACCTTTCGCATGCCTCTACTCCTTGGTTTGTGAACCCGACAACTAAAAACGATAAAAGCTGCGATTTTTTTCTCCGCTATACTTTTATTCGTTTTTATCCAACATTCCTAAAAATACGAACCGACGAACCTTATTTCGTATTTTTCCTATTCAGTCAAGTCCGGTACAAAAAGATACTGTTCGCGAAACAGAAACAACCCGTCAAAATGTGCTAACAAAATGCACACTTTATTGCTCCACTTTGCGACCACATACCCAAACATAATACCCACTTGACATGTTCTAATACTAGAAACCGCTCTGTGTTTCGTCAATTAGAGAGTTTAACTTTTTTTCTTTTGATATTAGTCATTATCCAATCCATAGTTACATTTATGTTAAACATGATTTATCCAGAAAATTGTACGGGTTGCGGTATAAATACGAGTGCGCCGTTTCGATATTTCTGTTGGGAGTGTTTAAATGAAACGCCGAAAATAGAAGCGCCGTTCTGCCGCCTTTGCGGTGATCCGGTTTTCGGCCTGGTCCAGCACGATTATGTCTGTTTCAACTGTTCCCGGGAAAAACCGTTTTTTGATGCCGCCCGATCTGCTGTCCGTTACGATGGCGTCATTGCCGGGGCGCTGCGTGATCTAAAGTATCATTCTGCTCTCTGGATGGTGAGCGATTTGGCGCTCCTTATATATATGTGTGTACAGGCGGAGTTTTTTGCACAGAAATTTGATGTCGTTACTGCAGTGCCGCTGCACGCTGCGCGTTATCGCGCGCGCGGTTTTAACCAGTCGGCAGAGCTCGGCAGGGCGCTGGCGCGCCGGATGCAGCTCCCGTTCAGAGCCGGACTGCTGCGCCGGATTCGTTCCACCGGAACTCAAACAGGTTTGACAGCGCCGCAGCGTACCGATAACGTGTGCGGCGCTTTTAAAACAGGAATTCGCGCGCGCGTGAAAGGACGGCGGATTCTGCTGGTGGACGACGTGATGACAACCGGCGCGACGGTAAACGCCTGCGCCAAAGCACTGAAAAGAAACGGCGCGGCGCTGGTCTGTGTGATTACTGTGGCACGCGGGTAAACAAACAAAGGATTTTTATGGCATTATTCGGAAAAAGGAATTACTCGACCGTTCAGATGCACAAACGTGAGGTGCCGGACGGCTTATGGGAAAAATGTCCCGGCTGCTGTGAAATTATCTATGCCAAAGAGCTTGAACAGAGTTTGCAGGTCTGTCCGCGATGCGGATACCATTTCCCGCTCAGCCGGCAGAAGCGTATCGACATGTTTGCAGATGAAGGAACATTTGTTGAATGGGACGCCGCAATGGAATCGGTCGATATACTCGGCTTCACCGGTAAAGATTCATACGTGTCCAAGCTCGAAAAAAACCGGCAGCAAACCGGCAGTAACGATGCTGTAACCTGCGGCGCCGCCAGGTTAAACAACCGCGACATCGGGCTCGGCGTCATGGACTTTACATTTCTCGGGGCGAGTATGGGCAGCGTTGTCGGCGAAAAAATCACGCGGCTCATTGAGCGGTGCACCGATGAGAAACTGCCGTGCATCATCGTTTGCGCTTCCGGCGGGGCACGAATGTACGAGGGACTTTTCAGTCTGATGCAAATGGCCAAAACCAGCGGCGCGCTCGCGCGGCACGCCGCTGCACGCCTGCCGTACATTCCGGTGCTCACGAATCCGACCATGGCCGGCGTGATGGCCAGTTTTGCAACGCTGGGCGATGTGATCATTGCTGAACCCGGTGCACTTATAGGTTTTGCCGGTCCGCGCGTCATTAAAGAAACTACACAGCAGGACCTGCCCGAAGGGTTCCAGCGCTCTGAGTTTCTGCAAAAGCACGGACTTATCGATATAGTCGTTCCGCGCCAGCAGCTCAAAGAACGTATCGCTCAACTGCTTGACTATATGGGTAATGTTCAGTGAGCAACTAACAATACGCAATTTTCAATGCTCAACTCTCAATGCGCGATGTTCAATTTTTAATATTCAATTTTCAATGGTCAGTGGCCAACGTTTAATCAATGGGCAAGGAAGCAAAATTTGATTTAGAAGATCGTCTGGTTGATTTTGCTGCGATGATTCTTACCATTGCTGAACAACTTCCAAGAACTCTTGCCGGTAGTCATATTGCCGGACAAATTGTCCGGTCGGGGACTTCGCCGGCGGCGAATTACGGCGAAGTTCAGGGCGCAGAATCACGGAAAGACTTCATTCATAAATTCGGCATCGTTCTGAAAGAGTTGAAAGAAACACGAATCTGGCTTCGGATCATTTGTAAGAAAAAATATTTAGATGTCGCAGATGTTGACTCTGTGTTTATTGAATGTTGTGAATTGATTCAGATCAGTGGGAAAAGCATTTCCACCGCCAGAAAAAATAATGAACGCTGAATATTGAGAATTGAGAATTGAACATTGAACATTTATTCGCTCGAACGGCGCACGGAATCAAACCGGGGCTTGATGTAATTTCCGAATTACTCCGGCAACTTGGTAATCCGCACGAAAACCTGAAGATCATTCACGTTGCCGGAACCAACGGCAAAGGGTCGGTGTGCGCAATGATTGAATCCGTATTGCGCGCGTCGGGTTTTAAAACCGGACTTTATACATCGCCGCATCTCTTCCGTTTTAATGAACGGTTCCGTATCGCCGGCAAGGAGATTTCCGACGTCGAACTCGAAAACTTGATCGTCCGGGTTGAAGCCGCCGCCGGGCATATCACAACCCGTCCGCCGACATTTTTTGAAATCTCCACTGCGATGGCATTCGAATATTTCCGGCGGCAGAACGTCGATTACGCCGTCATCGAGGTCGGCATGGGCGGACGGTGGGATGCGACGAATGTTGTGCAGCCGCTTATTTCAATCATTACGCGCATTGACCTGGATCATGCCGAATATCTCGGCAGCGATATTCAGAATGTTGCGCGGGAAAAAGCCGGTATTATCAAAACCGGTGCACCGGTGATCTGCGGCCCGATGCCGGTCGAAGCGGAGTCCATCATCTATCAGGAAGCCGCTGAAAAAAACGTTCCGATTCTGGGCAGTGAAGCAGCCGCGTTCATTCATGTGCTCGAAACGCGCCGCACCGATCAGCTGATCGATATCGAAGCCAGCGGCAGTGAATACAACGGAATCCGGCTGCCGCTTGCCGGCACATTTCAAATTGAAAACTGCGGCATCGCCGTTGCGGCGCTCGAAGATATCGCTGACCTCGCCGGCATCCGCCTCGAAATGAAAAAAGGACTCGAAGCAGTAAAGTGGCCGGGGCGGTTTCAACTGCTGCAAATGAAACCGCCGGTCATTTACGACGGCGCACATAATCCCGCCGGCGCGCGCGCGCTGAAAAAATCCATCGAACAGATTTATCCAAAATTTGAAAATGGATTTGTGTTCAGTTTCATGCGTGACAAAGACGTTACCGGAATTCTGGAAACGGTTGCATCGCTTGCCGGAAAAGCATGGGCATACACATTGCCGGGCGATCGCGCGATGAGTGCCGGTGAAATAATCGCCGCCGGAAAAACTGCCGGAATGCAAATCGAATTGATTGAACATCTGAATGAAGCCCTCGACTGGGCGAACGCCGGGAAAAAACGGCTCGTCTGTTTCACCGGCTCGCTCTATCTTCCTGAACAACTGCGCACCGCCGGAATCATGGAATGAAAACAAACGAAGAATTCTCAATGCTCAATGTGCAATGTCCGGGCAGCTCTTTTCAATCATCAATCGACAATCGACAATCGTCTATTCTTAACATTGCCGTCGCCTGCGGCGGAACCGGCGGACACATTTTCCCGGGGCTTGCCACTGCGAAAGCGCTGACGGCACGTGGACATAATGTATCGCTCTGGCTCGCCGGAAAAGAGGTTGAAAACGCCGCTGTGAAAGGCTGGCAGGGCGATATCGTTACCGTGATGTCCGAAGGATTTCAATACGGTGTGCTCCGTTCATTCTTAACGGTGTTCCGGATTTTAAAAGCTATTATAACATGCTGGCGGAGTATGCGCCGGCAGCCGCCGGACGTTGTGCTGGCGATGGGCAGTTATGCATCTATCGGACCGTGTTTTGCGGCGCGGTTATGCGGTATCCCGTATGTTCTGCATGAAGCGAATGCGGTTCCCGGCAAAGCGGTGCGACTGCTCGCCGGCAGAGCGGCAGCGGTTGGAATTTGTTTCGATGCGGTGCGCTATCATCTGAAAGGAATCAGTCTCACTACCACAGGCATGCCGCTTCGTCCGGAAATGCAACAAGGCAAACGCGGCACCCCCGTTCCATCCGATACGTTTTCGTTATTCATCATGGGCGGTTCCGGCGGCGCACACGACATCAACGAAATTGTTTCGCAGGCCGTTTGCGAGCTTTCCGGAGAAAAAATCTGTATTACGCATTTAACCGGTGCGGCGGACAAAAAAACCGTTTCAGACCGCTACAAAGCTGCCGGAATCAATGCCGCCGTTTTCGTATTCACGCACGATATGGCAACGCTCTATCAAAAAGCATCACTCGCCATCTGCCGTTCCGGCGCATCAACCTGTTTTGAGCTCGGCGTATTTGGAATTCCGGCGCTGCTCATTCCCTATCCCCACGCTGCCGGCGACCATCAAACCGCCAACGCGCGCGCGCTGGAAAAAACCGGCGCCGCCGATGTTATCGACCAGTCCGATTTAACGGTGGAGTGGTGCAAAGACTATCTCGCTGCACAAATGGAAAGTCCGGCGCGGCTTGAACAGATGCGCGCGTGCGCGGCGGCACATCCGGCGCCGGTCGATGCCGCTGAACAACTCGCAGACCTGGTTGAGCAATGTGCGCGGAAATAAAAAATATAACGCAGACACTCTTGCCTGTCCCGCAGGTGGAGCAGGCATTCCTGCCTGCTCAATCCGATTCTACGGGAGGGCAGACTGGAAAGTCTGCCGCACAAGTGGAGGAGGCATTCCTGCCTGTGCATTCAGATTCCGCAGGAGGGCAGACTGGAAAGTCTGCCGCACAGGTGGAGCAGGCATTCCTGCCTGTTCATTCAGATTCTGCGGGAGGGCAGACTGGAAAGTCTGCCCCACAGGTGGCGCAGACATTCCTGCCTGTTCATTCAGATTCTGCGGGAGGGCAGACTGGAAAGTCTGCCCCACAGGTGAAGGAAGCATTCCTGCCTGTTCATGCAGATTCCGCAGGAGGGCAGACTGGAAAGTCTGCCGCGCAGGTGGAGCAGGCATTCCTGCCTGTTCATTCAGATTCTGCAGGGGGACAGACTGGAAAGTCTGCCCCACAGGTGAAGGAAGCATTCCTGCCTGCTCAATCCGATTCTGCGGGAGGGCAGACTGGAAAGTCCGCCCCACAGGTGGCGCAGACATTCCTGTCTGTGCAGGAGCAGGCTGAAAAGCCTGCTCCACAGGATTCTGAAATATTTTTATCCACTCATCCATTCCGCCTGGTTGATCCGGACTCGGCGCATATTTTCCGGCGCCGTCTTCCACATTGGGAGCAAAAAAACCGGATTTATTTTGTTACATTCCGGCTCGCCGATTCTATTGCGCAAAAAAAACTGGCCGAATGGAAGGATGAAATAGAAAAACGACATTTTGGAAAAAATGAAACAGAGCGGCGGCGTTTATATTTCCAATATCGGGAAAACTGGCTGGATCAAGGATATGGTGCCTGCATTTTAAAAAATCCGGCGATTTCTGAAATTGTGGAAAACAGTCTGCGCTATTTTGATGGAGAAAAATATTTATTAGGTGATTATGTGATTATGCCGAATCACGTTCATTTATTAGTCATGCCGCTTGCCGGCGAATCAATTTCTTCAGTTATAAAGTCGTGGCAAGGTTATTCCGCACGAAAAATTAACCGGTTTCTTCAGCGGTCCGGTGCTGTTTGGCGCGATGAATCATTCGATCATATTGTGCGCAGTTCACAAAAATTTATAAAATTCCGGCAGTACATCATCGAAAATCCTCAAAAAGGACATGTGCCCGGAAAATCATTTCGTCTCGGGTACGGGCAGCTATCCACTGTGGAGCAGGCATTCCTGCTTGTTCATGCAGATTCCGCAGGAGGGCAGACTGGAAAGTCTGCCCCACAGGTGGCGCAGACATTCCTGTCTGTGCAGGAGCAGGCTGAAAAGCCTGTCCCGGGATCAATTCAAAACCTGCTTGCTCAACCGCGCCGGATTCACATGATCGGCATCGGCGGCATCGGTATGGCAGGGCTGGCGTTTCTGCTGAAACAGCGCGGGCATGATGTGCGCGGTTCAGATGATCAGGAAAACCGGCAGACGGCGTGGTTGCATGAAAATGGTATTCCCGTTTTCATTGGACGCAGCGCCGGATATGCTGCCGGTGCGGAGTGGATTATCCGTTCCACTGCCGTGCCGGATTCCCATCCCGAATTGATCGCCGGCATTCCGGCGCACCGGCGCGGTGAAGTGCTGCCGGAAATCTTGCGCGACCGCTTTACAGTTGCCGTCAGCGGCACGCACGGCAAAACAACGACGGCGGCCATGATCGCGCAGGTGCTGGATTGCGGATTTTGTATCGGCGGCGAAATTCCGGCGTTTAACGGTGTCGCGCGTGACGGTGAGATTATGGTGGTTGAAGCGGATGAAAGCGACGGCACCGTGGCGCTGTATCATCCCGATATCGCCGTGATTACCAATATCGAATACGATCACATGGAACACCATGATAGTGTTGAAGCGTTTGAAGCGTGCTTTAAAAAATTTATTGCGAACACCAAAGAGAGCGTCGTTTATTGCGCCGAAGATCCGGCGGCAGTTCGACTGTGCGCCGGAATGCCGCATGCGGTTCCGTATTTCTATGCGGCCACGCCGGTGTCGCTGGCCGGAAAACATAATCAGCTGAATGCCGGTGCGGCGGCGGCTGTTGCACGGCGGTGGAAAACGGATGCGGAAATTGCGGCGGCGCTGCAAAACATTCAACCGGTGCGCCGGCGGTTTGAAAAAATTATCTCCGGAAAATACACTGTAATTTCTGACTACGCGCACCATCCCACCGAAATCCGTGCGCTGATTCAAACCGCACTCGCCGCCGAAAAACCGGCGCGGCTGCTGGCGGTGTTTCAACCGCACCGCTACACGCGCACCCGCGCACTGCGCGCCGATTTTCCGCCGGCGTTTTCCGGCGTTGATAAACTGTGGCTCGTGCCGGTGTATGCTGCATCGGAAGAACCGCTGGCCGGGGGAACAACACCGGCGTTAATGCAGGAATTTCCGGCGGAATGGCAGAACCGGTTAGTGTATGCTGAAACACTTGACGGTGCGCAGTGCGCCATCCAAAATGAATTGCGCGCCGGTGATCTGCTGCTGATTATCGGCGCCGGCGATGTGGAAAAAATCGGCGAACAGTTTTTGCAGCGTGCACTCTAAAAACAAAAAATTTTATGAGATTTTTATTATATAATATCCGTTACGGCACCGGCGGCGGAAAGATGATTTCACCGCTGAACGGTTATCTGCGCCGCACCGGTGAAAACCTGGAGCGCATCGCGCGCTTTCTGAATGACACGAATCCCGACATTGCCGGATTGCTGGAAGTGGATGCCGGGTCATACCGTTCCGGCAGAATTAATCAGGCGGAAACGATTGCAAAAAAACTCGGACAGCATCATGTGTACCGCTCCAAGTACGGTGAAAATTCAATGACGCGTCGCGTGCCGCTGTTCAGTCAGCAGGGGAATGCCTTCATCGTGCGCGGCAACGGACACTCTGGGAAATTTCATTATTTCGATCACGGCATGAAACGGCTTGTCATCGAACTGGAAACGGAGCATGTGACGTTTTTTCTGATTCATCTGGCGCTCGGCTCACGGTTACGGCACCGGCAGCTCGGCGATCTCTACGACATGCTCAAAGAAGTGAACCGGCCGTACATTGTCGCCGGAGATTTTAACGTGCTTTGGGGCGAACAGGAAATTCGACTGTTTCTCGCCGCCACCGGATTAAAAAATGCACATACGCCCGGCGCACCGACTTTCCCGAGCTGGAATCCCAAACGCCACCTCGACTTCGTTTTGCACAGCCCTGAAATCAGCGTCGAGCGCTGCTGGGTTCCGCAGGTTGACTATTCCGATCACCTTCCGATCATCTGTGATTTTTCTGTGTCCGGCCGGTGAACAGCAAGCATGTTTTCTTACCGCAGTTTATAAAACGATTCATTCGGAAGTACAGGGCGGGCCAGACCCTCTTCGCGGGCGACGCGTTCAACGGCATCCGCAACCGCATCGGCGACACGGCGGTCAAACACCGGCGGAATAATAAAATCTTCATGCAGTTCGGCATCAGAAACTAAACCGGCGATCGCCTGCGACGCCGCAACTTTCATCCCTTCGCTAATCGACCGTGCACGGCAGCGCAGCGCGCCTTTAAAGATTCCCGGGAAACAGAGCACATTGTTAATCTGATTCGGATAATCGGAGCGGCCGGTGGCCATAATGCGCGCGTACGGTTTTGCAGCTTCGGGCATAATTTCCGGGACCGGGTTGGCCATCGCAAAAATGACTGGATCGTCAGCCATATTTTTCACATCCTCTGCCGTGATACAGCCCGGAGCGGAAACGCCGAGAAACAGATCGGCACCATGCATTGCTTCTTTTAATGAACCGGCGAAATTTTCTGGATTCGTGTTCGCAGCGAACCATTCCTTTATCGCATTCATATTTTCGGTGCGGCCGCAGTAAATCGCGCCGGCGCGGTCGAAGCCGATCAGATTTTTTACACCGGCAGACAGCATGATTTTTGAACACGCCACGCCGGCGGCGCCGATGCCGTTGACAACAACTTTCAGACGTTCCATTTTTTTGCCGGTAATTTTCAGCGCATTATACAGTGCCGCGAGCGAAACGACCGCCGTACCGTGCTGATCGTCGTGAAACACCGGAATATCCAGTTCCGCTTTCAACCGTTCCTCGATTTCAAAACAGCGCGGCGCCGCAATATCTTCCAGATTAATGCCGCCGAAGGTTGGTGCGAGCAGTTTTACAGTGCGAATAATCTCTTCCGGATCTTTGGAGTTCAAACAGATAGGGAATGCATCAATGCCGGCAAATTCTTTAAACAGCATGGCTTTGCCTTCCATCACCGGCAGCGCCGCCGCAGGGCCGATATCACCAAGACCGAGCACCGCCGAGCCGTCCGAAACCACCGCCACGGTTCTGGCTTTTATAGTCAGATTATCCGCCGCCGCCGGATTGTCATGCACCGCCATACAAACGCGCGCTACACCCGGTGTGTACGCAATCGCCATCATATCCCTGTCCGATAAATCAAGCCGGCCGGTGACATCAAGTTTGCCGCCGATGTGTGAACGGAATGTAATTTCTTCAGCAGACACCACGCACGTATCGCCCGACTTTTCCAGCGCTGAAATAATTTCCTGCTGATGCCCGCTGTCGCGTGCATCCACCGTTAAACGAAATCGATTGCCCTCACTGGAGATTTTTTTAATTACGCCGCCGGCGCCGGAAACAATCTGTTCAAGCTGCGGCGCGGGAAGGGAGGATTCCACCGTTAAATCAATGCTGAAACTGGGTGTCGGATTAATTTTCATAAGCCGGACATCGTATCGTCCGTTTCCCGCCGGGCAAGCGAAAAGCGAAGTTTTGGCCTGCGGCGCTGAAGCCGTATTCATCACCGCTTGTTCTGTTTTATTTTCGCGCCGGCCGCCGCCGAAAAATCCGAGATGATGATGGATTAAAAAACGGTAGGGCGGTCAGTCCCTTGACCGCCGTAAATATTGATAAACTTTTTATCGGCGCGCAAGGGACTGCGCGCCCCGCCTATATTTATAAAACCGGACTCATTAAAAGTGCGAGATTTTCAATCAACCGGCGGTATGCCGGGCGGCGCTGCCATTCGTTCAGGCGGATTTCATCAGAATGGAGTATTTCTTCGTAAATGATGAGTTGCATGGCATTGGCAAAATGTTTGTCGTAGACTGCGACATTGGTCTCATAATTTAAAATTAAACTGCGTTCATCGAGGTTGGCGGTGCCGACAAGCGAAAATTCGCTGTCCACAATTAATGCTTTGGCGTGCATGAAGGGCGGCAGCCGTTCGAAAATCTGTGCGCCGGCGGAGAGCAGATCTTCATACAGCGCTTTGCCGGCATAACCGGCGTAACGGTGATTGTTTTCTTTCGGCACAATGAGGCGGACGTCGACGCCGCGCAGTGCGGCGGCGCGCAGTGCGCGCAGAATATCCACTGTGGGCACAAAGTAGGGTGTGACGGCGAGAATCTGTTTTTTGGCAAGTGTGATGGCGTTAAAAAATGTTTGCGTGGCGATGTCGCAACCGGAATCGGGGCCGGTATTAATGAGCCGCGCGGTGATATCGCCGGCGCGCTCAACGGCCGGAAAATAATTTTCAGAAAGCAGGTGCTCCGGCGATTCCCCGGTGATGAAATACCAGTCGCATAAAAATGAATACTGCAAGCCCTGCACGAGCGGACCCTCGACTTTAAAATGATAGTCGCGCAACGGCGGCTTGCCGGGGCGCGTGGTGTTTTTACTTTGAATATTGATGCCGCCGAAAAATGCAGTTTTTCCGTCGACTACCAGCGCTTTCCGGTGATTGCGCAGATTAATCTGAAACTGCCGTTTCAACGGATTCGCCTGCGTCCAGCCTTCGACTTTCAGATTGGCAGTTTTTTGTGCGCGGCGGAAAAATCCTTTAAACAATGCGCCGGTGGAGCCGAAACGGTCGTAGAGCACGCGCACCTGAATGCCGGCGCGCGCTTTGGACGCCAGTTCGTTTAAAAACAGTTTTCCGGTGGCGTCACCGGCAATGATGAAACTCTGCAAATGGATATGATGTTTTGCATTGCGAATGGCCTCCAGCATCTGCGGGTAGGCGTTATCGCCGGTAACGAGCGGCGTAATTTTATTACAGGTGTGCGCCGGATATTCGGGCATCAGTGCATCCAGTGCGCGATCGAACTCGGTGTGGAAAACGCTTGCTGTCCGCGTGCTTTTACATTCGCGCCAGTAGGCCTGCGGCGATGAACGGCGCTCATCTTTGCGTGCGCGCAGCAGCCGTTCATCTGCCAGCAGTTTTTGCTGTCCGCGATCCGGCACGCGGTCGACGCCGAAGCCGAGATACACCAGCGCACCGATAAACGGAAATGACCATGTGACAAAAATCCACAGGATCGTTGCGCCGGGATTCCGGCGCCGGTGCAGACAGTGCAGAGAGACAGCTGCAAATATACTCAGATGCAATGCACCGGTGATCCACAGAATAATTTGATGATGCATGATCGGAGTTTTTACAGCGCCGGCGCAGGGCGGTCGAGTTTATTAACGCGCAGCGGATAGCGGATTTTCAGGTCGCCGTCTAAAAGGATTTCAACCCAGTAGACACCGGGCGCAGGGAAGGTGACATTGATGAAAACCTCGACGCTGGTCGCCGCAGCCTCCGGCGACGGCAGGTTGACCCGCACATCCTGTCCGGCGGCAAGTACTGTTTTCTGATCGGTATTTAAAATCTGCGAGCGCTGGATAAAGTTACCGGCGCCGTTGCACCAGCGGGTAACGAGGCACATTTTCATGAATGTCACCGGCAGCTGTTCGGAGTGGATGGCGTCGAAAATTCCGATTAGCATGAATTTGCCGTTGCGCTCCTGCCGGACGTCGTCGCAGATCAGGCTGGATTGGAGATCCGGCAGCATATTCATTGGAAGACCTCCGTTAATGTCTCGCTTTTGGGTGTCATATCGTGGTTCAACAGATTGAGCAGCTGGCCGGCCACCGGTCCCGGAACTCCGGCGCCGACGGGTCGGCCTTCCCATTCAACCACCGGAGTGACGTCGGCGGTGGTGCCGAAAATAAAAATTTCTTTAGCGGCGGCGGCCGTCGCCGGGGAAATATTACGGTATTCGGCGATGCGCAGCGTCCCGTTTTTGACCAGCGATTGTGCCAGCTCAAGTGCGCGGCGCGCTGTGGTGCCGGAAAGGATAAAGTCCGGCATCGGCATCAGCAGCTCATTGTCCGGCGTAAGAATGCCGATGTTTTCCGTTGCGCCTTCGCCGAGATTGCCGTGCGGATCAAGCGAAATTACAAAGTCCAGTCCGCGCTGACCGGCTTCAAGTTTCATCAGCACATTCGGCAGATAATTACAGGTTTTTATCGTGGCGAGCTCCGGCGGTTTCACCGGAATTCTGCTGATGCCGGCGCGGGCCGGTTTCAGCATGCCGTTTTCAATGCGCGCGGTGTAGCGATATGCGACCACATAAAGCACCGGTCCGTTACAGAGCGCCGGATCGATGCCCATATTTTCCGTACCGCGCGAAATGAGTACACGGATGAGACACTCTTTTTTTCCGCCGGCGCGAATGACAGCACAGATAATTTCTAAAAGTTCAGCGTGTGTGCAGGGAAGTTCCATGCCGATGCCGCGCGCGGAACGTTCGAGGCGGGTGAAGTGTGCGGCGGCGTTATAAAGCTGCCCGTTTAAACATTTGAGCGATTCGAAAACGCCGTCCCCGCGTTGCGGCAGATGATCGTCGACCGGAATATTCATCAGCGCCGGATCGGTGGTGATGCCGCCGGTGATGCCGGAATACATGGCAAAAAGAAGTTCCGCAGCTCCGGCGCGCGCGCGGCGCTGTGCGGCAATCCACTCTTCTCCGCTTAAAAGTTTTGCCGTTTTCGTCATAAAAAAACCATACGCTAAAGATTCGCCCCGCTGAAGATTTATATTATACTCTTTGCATTATGAAAAAGAAAACCCAGTTTGCGCCGGCGGAACGTGCGCCACAGAAAGAAATTATTCAGCTGTACGAAAAGCTGGCTGCTCTTCCCCTCCTTTGTGATTTTATGAACACCGTGCCGAATGTGATGGTGGTACTGAACAAATGCCGGCAGATTGTATTCGGCAATCAAGCGTTTGCTGAACTTACCGGCGCAGAGGATCCCTCTGCAGTCATTGGAAAACACCGTTGCGCTCTCCTTCCCTGTCCATACCGGCACGCACTCGGCAAACGCCCCGGCGAAGCACTGCGCTGTATTCATACAGATACCGGAGAGGATTGCGGAACCACGCTGTTCTGCCGCAGTTGCGGTGCGGTGAATGCAATTCTTAACAGCCAGATCAATGGACGGGGTGATATTCAGGAATGCCGGCTCATTTGCGGCACCATCGGCCGTCCGGAAACAGCACTCGATCTGCGTGTCTGGACGCGGCAGATCGAGGTCGACAGCGAACGGCTGACGGTATTTTCAGTTATGGATATCAGCCACGAGAAACGCCGCAAAGAGCTGGAGTATATTTTTTTCCACGATGTTTTGAACAACGCCAGCGGTGTGTGCGGACTGGCCACGCTGCTGAACGAGACAGTACCGCCGCCGGAAAAAACCAAAGAGATCGCCGGACTGATTACCCGCGCATCCACACAACTGATCGACGAAATTTCATTGCAGCGGCTGCTCACGGCGGCAGAAAGCGGCGACCTGAAAGTCTATCCGCAGGAAATCGATACCGCCGACATCTGCGCCAAAGCAGTACAGACTATTGAAACACTGCCCGCTGCCAAAGGAAAAAAATCATCTATAAAAGCGTTGAAAACATTCGGTTTATCTCCGATCCGGTACTGCTCGATCACGTCCTGACGGCACAGATTAAAAACGCCATTGAGGCTGCAAAGGAAAACGATACCGTTACGCTTGATATTGAGGCCGGTGACGATACAATTTGCTTCCACATACAGAACAGTGCGGTAATCCCGCACGACATCCAGCAGAAAATTTTTTCACGGATCTTTGCGCCGGACCGCGCCACGCGCGGACTCGGTACCTACTGTATGAAACTGCTCACCGAACAGTACCTCGGCGGAGAAATTTCATTCGTATCCAACGAAAAAAGCGGAACTGTTTTTACCGCCAGTTATCCGCGAATTTTGAAACTGCCGGAAAATAAATCATGAATGTTGAAATCATCTGTACGCAGTGCGGCATGGAAGCATTTCTCAAGCGCGAACCCGTGTATGACGGGTTCAAAAAAACCGGCGAAGAGCTGAGCTGTTCCGCCTGCGGAGCTGTTTTCCCGTCGGAAGAAAACGTGCCGTTTAAAGCCCGGGAAAGAATACCGGAAATTTTTACAGATGCCGACCGCCCGGAAACACCGGATATATTTATTGAAGGTGAAAACCGTGTTATCTGCCGGTATTGCGCGAGCTATGTTATCAATCCCTTTATGCAATTCTGTGGGCACCACAAAAAAGAAATTCAGGCCACCGATACCTGCAGCGATTTTTCACTCGCGCCGGAAAATCCGGCACCGCCGGTGTTTTAAAAATTCCGGCGGATAATAAAATGCGCCAGTTGCCGGAGGCGCTCCGGCGCCGGAAAAATTTTTAATGCATCGAGTGCGGCGAGTTCCATTTGCCTGGCATCGGCTTCTGTTTTTTCGACACCGTAAACGGCGGGCCAGGTGATTTTGCCGCGCGCTTTGTCAACGCCGGTGTTTTTGCCGAGTTGTGCAACACTGGCACGTTCATCGAGCAGATCATCCGTGAGTTGAAAGGCGAGTCCGATATTTTCACCGAATTCGGCGAGCTTCTCTAATTCGGCCGGGCTGCCGCCGGCGCAGATTCCGCCGAGTGTACACGCAGCACGGATAAGTGCAGCGGTTTTGTTGCGGTGGATATAGTTTACAGTTTCGGCATCCGGCGTTTTACCTTCGCTTTCGATGTCAATCATCTGTCCGCCGATGACGCCGCAGCTTCCGGCGGCACGTGCAAGTTCAAGCACAAGCGCTGTGCCGGCTTGCGGAATTCCGGCAAGAATTTCAAATGACAGCGTGAGCAGGGCATCGCCGGCGAGAATAGCCGTGGCTTCGCCGAACTGAATGTGGCAGGCCGGACGTCCGCGCCTGAGTTCGTCGTCATCCAGCGCCGGCAGATCATCGTGAATCAGTGTATAGGTGTGAAGCATTTCGACGGCGCACGCGGCATGCATCGCATCAGATTCTTTTCCGCCGCATGCTTCGGCGGCGGCAAGACAAAGCAGGGGACGGAGGCGCTTGCCGCCGGCGAATATGCTGTAGCGCATGGCGGCATGCAGGCGCTGCGGTTGTACGGTTTCTGCCGGCAAAAGACAGTCGAGCGCCTGATTTATAACGGCGCTTTTTTCCTGTATAAAATCATTCAGTTCATTCATCCGGCATATCATATCCCGGCGTCTTCAGTAGTAAAGCAATACGCGCGGAATGATTTGACACGCCGCCGCCGGACAACCTATTATCCCCGTTCATTTTCAATTGTTAAGGAAAACCAAGAAACAGGGAAGTTCGGCTATGAAGGATAGAAAAGAGTTTTACAGCGTACTGGGTGAAATTAACGGTCTGCCGTTTTCTGAATACGAACGCATCATCGGCGATTTCGATTTTGCACGCTATGTGATTAAGTGCACGCAAATTGATTGCACCGGCGAAGAGCATCCGGTGTTTAATATCCGCATTCCGCAAACCATCGCCGAGCTGCCGGGACATCTTTACGATTCGCCGGTGCGCCGTACTGCGCTGGAAGATTATCTGACGCGCAATCTCGCTGAAACCGCATCCAAAATTGCACGCTTCAGCCCCAGCGGCTGGGCGCGCCGGAACGTGATTGTATCGGAGCCGGGACAGAAAATTCTGCCGCGCACGTCTGTGGTTATAACGAAGGAATATATTGATGTGCGCGTGCGTGTTGTGCTGCCGTTCAAAATATTTGATTCCGGCGAACGGCTGGTTGACGGCGAAATGGCGCGCCAGGTGTTTTTTGAAGACCTGCCGAAAATTGTTGCCAGCATTTACTGCTGCAACCTTGATACCGGTGCAGTTGAAAACTTTGTGGACAGCATGGAGGATGCTGACCGCGTCCGCCAGAATCTCGGTACGCTCGGCCTCGTCAGCTTTATTGGCGAAGGCGCATTTCTTGCCCGTGAGCAGGATAATGATCAGCCCGATCTCGATAATATCGTGCCGTTTGACGTCGCCGAAAACGCACAGGTTACGATTGACGTGCCGAATGCCGGCCAGCTTAAAGGTCTTGGAATTCCGGCGGGGCTTACCGTCGTACTCGGCAGTGCGTCCACCGGCCGCAAAGATTTCATGAGCGCGATTGCCTCCGGTGTTTATAATCATATTCCCGGCGACGGTCGCGAAAATGTGGTGACGGTTTCTGACGCGGTACAAATTGCAGTTAACCGCGGACGCAGCGTGCAGGAAGTGAATATTTCACCGTTTATCACCGAAATGGACGGTGCCGACACGACGTCCTACAGCACCGCCGCTGCAGACTCGTTCATTTCGCAGGCCTCTGCTACGATCGAAGCTCTTGAAGTCGGTGCACGCGTACTGATTTTTGACGAAAATTCGTCATCGCCGGCATTTCTGACGACCGATTCTCGCGTCGCCGGACTGCTGCAGGAAACGTCACGTGTATCGCTTGTACGCCGCGCGCGTCAGATGGTTGATGAACTCGGCATTTCAATCGTCGTCGGCGGTGAAAACGTCGTCGCCGAATTTATACCGGTCGCCGACACGATTCTGAAAGTTGAAGATTTTGAAGTCACCGATATTTCCGGAGAAGCAAAAGCGACGGAAATGCCGTTGCCGGCAGAAGCACCGGCGGTGAACCTCGCCTCGATGCTCGGCCGTTCGCGCTGGGTTATGCCGAGCAGCATTGATGCTGTTGTCGGCAACCGCGATCAGGTTATTGAAGCGCTGGACGTTTTCACAATCCGTTTCGGCCGCTCAATGATCAACCTGTCTGACATTGTTCAGATTGCCGATGAAGACCAGACGCGCACAATCGGACTGCTGCTGTACTATGCTAAATTACGTTACATGCAGGAAGGCTATCCGTTGCGCGAAATTCTCGATATGATCGACCGCGATATCAGCAGCGAAGGACTCGGCTCCATCACGCGCGATCTGCGCGGTGATCTTGCACGTCCGCGCCGTTATGAACTCGCGGCAGCGCTCAACCGCCTGCCAGGTTTCCGCGTATCGCACGTTACCGATTAAGCTTTATGCGGCTGGTTGTCCAGCGTGTGAAGGCCGCGGCAGTAAAAGCCGGCGAAGGAACCGCCGGCGCAATCGAAAGCGGTCTGCTTGTTTTAGTTGCGGTATCGCACGCCGACACACCGGCGGATGCCGCGTTCCTTGCAAAAAAAACCGTCAACTTACGGATTTTTGATGACGCCGATGGAAAAATGAATCTGTCCGTGCTTGAGACCGCCGGTGCAATTCTTGCCGTCAGCCAGTTCACACTGTACGGCGATTGCCGGAAAGGCAACCGTCCGAGTTATATCGAAGCCGCCGTACCGGAAAAAGGCAGAGAGCTTTATGAAGAATACATTGCACAGCTTCGTCGGTACGGACTGCCCGTCGCCACCGGTATCTTTCAAGCCGAAATGGAAGTCAGTTTAATAAACGACGGACCGGTAACTTTGATTCTGGAAAGCACCGGAAAATAAATTTTTGTTATGAAATATAATAAATTAGGGCAAACCGGTATTGAAGTTTCAGCGCTGACGATCGGCGCGTGGCAGCTGGGCGGCCCGCTGTTTTTTGACGGCGAACCGGACGGTCATCCGGATCCGGGCAAAGAAAATGCTATCCGAATGATTCATGAACTCGGCGATCTTGGCATTAACGCCATCGACACAGCGGAGCAGTACAGTGCCGGCGAATCGGAGCGGCGCACCGGCGAGGCGCTGAAAAACCGGCGGGATAAATGGGTGATTTCAACCAAATTCGGTTATCGCGTCGGTCTGGGCAATACGCGCGAAGACGATTCGTCGCCGCCGACGATACTGCCAAGTCTGGAAGGATCGCTGCGCCGGCTTGGAACGGATTACATTGATGTTTTTCTGTATCACTGTGCGCCGGAAATTGAAGATATCGCCGCCGGACGCGAAATTCTGGAAAAAGCCAAAGCGCAGGGGAAAATCCGCGCTTACGGAATCTCAACCAACAACACCGAATTGGTACGTGTAATGATTGCCGCAAATACGGTCGATGTACTGCAATTTGCTACGAATTTACTTGATCCGGCGGTGGAACTCAGTGCACTGGCGCATGAAGCCAATCTCGGCACGCAGTTGCGCGGCGTAATGGCGCAGGGACGGTTGAGCGGCAAATATTTTCACACCGCACCGGAATTTCGTGCCGACGACAACCGTACGAAAATTACCGGCGATGATTTTTCGCGCTATGTTGCATTTGAGCCGCTGATTCCGGCGGGTTATACGATGGCGCAGGCGGCATTGCGCTGGGCGCTCGACCGGCCGGGGCATCATACCGTCTGCCTCGGTGCGAAAAATATGAAAGACTACCGCAGCGCTGTGGCCGCACTCGATTTACCGCCGTTGACTGACGAAACGCGCGCCGCACTGGTAGGGTGCGCGCAAGGATTGCGCGCGGAATAATGGAAAGGATGAAACATTGGAATAAATAATTCTTTATTCAGGCATTCCATTATTCCAACATTCCACTTTATGAAGTCATTTTCTCTTTTTTTGGCATTTAAATATCTGCGGCCGAAACGGTCCTTTTTATCAATGGTCACCATTTTGTCACTGCTCGGCGTGACGCTTGGCGTGGCAGTGCTGGTAGTGGTGCTTTCCGTGATGACAGGTTTTGACGAAACATGGCGCGATAAACTGCTTAGCTTTAATGCGCACATTAAAATCACCGAGTATGGCGGAACCGTAACGCACCCGGAAATGGTATTAGACTCAATTAAAAATCTGGATGGAATCACCGGCGCGGCGCCGAATCTTGAGGGGCTGGTGTTCATGCAGGCCGGGGATAATGTGCATACGCCGCTGCTGCGCGGAATCAACCCGGAGCTGGAGCGCACAGTCAGCCGTGTGCCGGATTACATGATCGCCGGCGAATTTTCGACGGGCTACGATGAAATTATTATCGGCAGTGATCTTGCGCTGCGCATGGGGTTGGGGGTTGGCGACAGCGTGCTGGTCTATTCGCCGCAGAATTTTGTTTCACAGGATGAGTTGCGTCTGCCGGCAGAATTGACGGTGAGCGGAATTTTTGAAGTCGGCATGTGGGAGATCGACACCGGTTATGTGCTCACATCGCTCGAAACCGCGCGCGGCATTTATAATGTCGAACAGGGCGTGCACAGTATTCAGGTGATGACCGACGATCCGATGCGCGCTCCGGAAATTGCATCGAATATTCGCCATGTACTCGGGCCGATGTTTGCGCCGCGTACCTGGATTGATCTGAACCGGCAGATTTTCACCGCGCTGCAAACCGAAAAAAACATGATGTTTTTTCTGCTCATCTTCATCACCATTGTCGCAGCGTTCGGAATTACCAATACGTTGATTACGTTAACAGTGCAAAAAACGCATGAAATCGGATTGCTGAAAGCGCTGGGATTTTCCAGTCGCCGGATTATGGGAATTTTTTTGTGGATCGGCGCAGTGCAGGGCGTCATCGGCACCGGACTCGGGCTCGGACTCGGTTTGCTTGCGCTGCATTACCGCAATGAACTGTTAAATTTTATTTCAATGCAGTTTCGCGTCGACCTGCTGCCGAAAGAGCTTTATCAGCTCAGCCAGATTCCGGCGCATACCACCGTCCAGGACGTGACCATTGTTTGTATCACTGTTTTAATCATCTGCACGCTCGCCGGACTCATTCCCGCCTGGCGCGCCGCGCGGCTCGAGCCGGTGGAGGCGTTGCGGAATGAATAATTTTTGAACCGCGAATATACGCGAATGGGAACGTCGGACAGGCGTTCTGCCGGTCCACGTTTGAACGGAAATTTCTACATAAGGGTTCCAGCCGCGAATGAAATAGAAACCATATGAATGCCTGCCAGATAATCGGTACTGTTAATGAAATTCAGCAGTGAGTTTTTTGTATTCTTTATGCGGTCGAAGACAGAACACCACGGCTTTAGCCGTGGATGAATGAGCCTCCTGATTGCCGCGAACGCAAAGTTTCGCGGCGTTCAGGTCAGCTCCGAGAGGAGCTGTGATGAAAAAAGAACCCCGAGTTTACTCGGGGGTATCTATATTTTTTCGAACACTTCACCGATTTGTATTTGCAGCGCCGTTGCCGCTTTCCCGGTTGCTGCTTTCTTTCAGAAAGCCCCTCTTCGAGTCTTCAAATACGGCAAATAAAAATTTAGCGGATGACAGTGCGGCGCGCCGTTTCCTGTAAAACCTCTTGACTTCAGTGCGTCTTTTCTACTTTCACCGTAGAATAACAGACTCGCAGTACAGTTTGTTTACAGCAGCACGCCTTCGAGTTTTAACAGGCGCGTTTTAAAATCAAGTCCCGCCGAATATCCGGTTAGGTTGCCGCTGGCACCGATCACGCGATGACACGGAATGACAATGTTCACCGGATTCAGTCCGTTGGCGCGCCCCACCGCCCGGGATGCTTTCGGATGCCCGATCTGTTTGGCAATCTGTCCATAGGTACGGGTTTCGCCGAAAGGAATTGTAAGCAGCGCCGCCCAGACTGCACGTTCAAACGCCGTGCCTTCCGGATTCACCGGGAAATCAAACCCGGTGCGGTTCCTCCCAGCGAAATACTCCTGCAGCTGACGTCCGGCTTCAAGCAGCAGCGGTGTTTCTTCAATTTCGTATTCCGCCGGTTTGACCGTTCCGGCGAAAAAAATATTTGTTACCGCGCCGGCAGTTTCTGCGATTCCTATTTCGCCCATCACTGTTTGAAAAAAACAGGCTTTTTTCATTTAGCTCTCCAGTTAACTGAGCATAACGTATCATAAAAACAATATACGACGGACTGTTTTCGGACATCAAATAATCTTTCAAAAACAAAATTCCAGTGTTTCAGCAGTGGGGCGGTCAGTCCCTTGACCGCCGCTGAAATGGAATATTCAAATTGACGGCGCGCAAGGGACTGCGCACCCCAAAAAATACGTTACGTTGTGCTTCTATGCTTTTGTTCCTTTTGCCGCTAATGCCTCGTGCCTGATGCCTTTTTTTCTCATTCAAGCGGCTCAACGGTCTCAATCCGCAGCGATGCGCGCCGGTTTTCAGCAGGATGAATAATATCGAGATCTTTCACCATCCAGAGCCCGTCAAATTCTTTAACGCTAATGACTTTAATTTCCTTTGTCAGTTTTCCGGCGGCGTTCTGCTCTTTTGCGCCGAGCATCCTGCCGGAGTCTTTTTCGATCCAGAGCCGCAGTTGCTTGTCACCGCGCAGAACGGAAATCACATAACAGTCACGTCCAAGCCGTTTGCCGGTTTCTACTGTTTTTGCGTCTTTGCTCCACAAAAACGAAAATGAAAGATCGGACCATGTTATACCGATGCCGCCGATTTCATCCGCCGGATTAAATTCCGGTGCCGGGATTCCGTTTTTAACGTAATCAAACACTGCGCCGGAGTTTTTCCATTTAATTTCGAGCAGTTCCAGGCTGTGCGTTTTTTTATCCTGAATCCGGTAGGCGGCGCGCGGCGGATTTTCACCCCAGTATAAATCCATTTCAATGGCGAGTTCGCGCCGGACAAATCCGTTCGGTGCGCGGTCTTTCAGCGCGCCGGTTAATCGCACGGGTGCGGTTGGCAACTGCTGCCGTGCGTGTGTCAGGATTTTCCCCGCCGCCGGCAAATCCTCTGCAATTACGGAAATTCCGGCAAGTAAAACCAAAATGAATTGTTTAAACATGCATCTATCTTAAAACTGCCGGGGAGATTTTTACAGCAGTAAACAAGGAAATTAAACCTGTGGCTGTGCTGGATCAGATTTGTTTAATTTGCCGTTTGTGAGCAAAGATGCCGGAGTTTTTTGTATTCCGGTATGATTAAACACAGCGTGATTGCGGTAACCATCAGATCCGCCAGCGGATAAGCTGCCCAGATTCCAGGCAGTCCGAAAATATACGGCATAAGTATGATGACCCCCGGCATGACAATTCCCATGCGCAGCAGGCTGAGCATAATGGTGATTTTCGGCCGTCCAGTGGCCTGAAAAAAATTGGACGACAGTGTAAAAAACGCCCACGTCGGCACGCCGATCACAAAAATGCGCAGTGCCGGTGTCCAGGCCTGCACCATCGCGGCATCGTGCCGGCAGAACATGCCGAATGCCCACGGCGCAATACCTTGGACAATAATCATTAGAAACAGCGCGATACCGGAGGCGGTGAGAACGGAAAGTTTCAGGCATTGTGCAACACGCCCGTAAAGCTGCGCGCCATAGTTATAACCGATGATCGGCTGATAACCGAACATGATGCCCATGCCCGGAATGGTCATCAGCATAAAAATGGATGCGTTAATCACCATAACCGCTACGGCAATATCACCGCCGTATTTCAGCAGCGTATGGTTCTGCACAATTGCCATAATCGCCAGCATTCCCTGCGCGAGGAACGGCGAAATTCCAATGTAACACATGCGGCAGAAAAGCGCTTTGTCGAACCGGAAATATTTCCACCGCAGTGTCAATGACCGGTGTGGACTGCGCCGGAAATGCCAGAACACTAAAATGCTGGACAGCAGTTTTGAAATTCCGGTGGCCCACGCGGCGCCGGCGATGCCCATGTTGCATGGAAAAATAAAAATGTAATCAAGAATAATGTTTGCCACGCAGCCGGCCGCGATATTCCACATTGAAAAACGGGGATTGCCTTCTGAACGAATGATGTGATTGGTACCCATTGCCATAAAATCGAACGGCATAAAAAAAAGCAGAATGCCGAAATATTCTTTGGCATAGGGAGCGGTTACATCGGTCGCGCCAAACAGCCGGGTGATCGGATCGATAAACATCAGTCCGAACAGACAGGTCAGAATTCCACCAATAGTGTAAATCCAGTAAAGCGTGCCGAGAATCCGTTCCGCAGAACGGACATTGCGGCGGCCGAGCTGCAATGAAGCCAGTGTACCGCTGCCGATACCAAACATAATGCCCACCGCGATAAACAGCATGAAGATCTGGAATGTAATTCCAATGCCGGCAATGGCTTCTGTGCCGAGTTTATAGCTGATGAAAATGCGATCGACGATGTTGTAGATCGTCATCATAAAAGAGCCCAGTGCTGCCGGAATGCTGTACTTTAAAATCAACCCGAACATTCCGGCAGTGCGGAATTCTTCAGAAACGTTACTGATTTTATGATGGTTCATTACAGAATTTTTTAAGATAAGCGGTCTAATGTACGCCGCTTTTTCAGTAAATCAAGACAGTCAGCCGGCATTCGGCCTTGCCGGCGGCCGTTAGCTGAAGGTAACGAAGACAAACGAAAGGAAAACGGGATGAGCTTCGCGATCTTTTTGTTTAGAAATGTTTACCCGGAAGCCTGCACCGGCCGCGCAGAGAAAATTAAATCTGTTTATATCTGCGGGTAAATTTTTTGACCTAAACGAACGCCCGGCAGATAATCGTTATAGTTTTCAGTCGGATTATTTTGTTTTAAAACTGGATTCAGTGACAGAAAACGGCGTTTTTACAGCGTTATTGACTGCTTCTTTAATGACAGGCAGAAGCTCCGGCGGGACTTCATCTGCGTTTGGTACCCAGGAGATGTCATCAATTAAAACGCCGGTTAAGGTTTTCAGCCAGGTCATTCCGGCGATATAACGTCCGAGGTTTAATGAAAGGTGGAAACCGTCGCGCGTCAGTGTGTCGCCGATATAGCTGGTGCGCATATTTTGAATCGCAGTACCGGACGGAATTACAAAATTGATGTTTTTGTTTGGAACTATTTTTTCCTGAACGGCGGTAACAATCGCCTGATACATCATCCTTTGATCGCTGTTGTATCGTGGAAAATGCTGGTGTTTGCTGTTGGATTGATATGCCCACGTCATGTGCCACATAATTTTTGCATCCGGATTTGTCTTTTTGGAGTTGATGTATTCAACCAGATTATCAAGGTCTGAATTATACGTTTCCGCCAGTCCACTGTTTCCGCTGACCTGCTGAATGGAAATAAAATCCCAATCCTCGTCCAGTAATCCATCGTCAATCACGCTGCCTTTCCGGTCGACCCATGCACTGGAACTGTTTTTACGATAGTTATAATCCGCGAGCTGTTCCGACGCGCTCTTCCAGTGTCGTTCCAGCGAACAGCCGCCGATATTGAGATTGCCCAGCACGACCTGTTTAAAACCCGCGTTTGTTGCGATCTGATACAAATGCTGCATGGCATCAACCGAAAAACTGTTGCCGATCGCCAGAATCCGCAGCGGCTTTTGCGGCGCCTCCGGTGTTCCGCCGGAGGCGCCGGTCAACACAGAAATACTAAAACTGAGCAGGCCGGCGACAATCAATTTTTGCATGTCATCAAATATCCTTGTTTATTGAATCGGCATAGATTTTCACATTCCTTTTATTTGCACAAGGATAACCGTTGCTGTTATCTTCGGTTCTGCATATACAATGCACCGTTGAACAATAAGTATTCAGCGGGAAAAGATATAACAAGGGAAGGATAGCAATGGTCTCTGTAGTTCCGATGATGTGGTGGATTGCGCCGGTGGCGTCAATTCTTGCGCTGCTGTTTGCGGTTTATTTTTACAGAAAAATGCTTGCGGCCAATGAAGGCAATGCGACGATGAAAGAGATCGCCGGTTATGTGCGCGAAGGCGCAATGGCCTATCTCGTCCGGCAGTACAAAGTGGTGACGCTGGTGTTTCTGGTACTGCTGGCGGTTCTCCAGCTGCTGGCAATATTTGATATTCAAAATCCATTTGTACCGATCGCATTTCTGACCGGCGGGTTTTTCTCCGGTCTTTGCGGCTTCATCGGCATGAAAACCGCCACCGCCGCTTCGTCACGCACCGCCCAGGGCTGCTCCGAAGGATTAAACCGCGGGCTGCAGGTCGCCTTCCGCTCCGGCGCCGTAATGGGTCTGGTTGTGGTGGGTTTCGGACTGCTCGACATCTGTATCTGGTATTACGTTCTTGATAAACTGGTCTATACGCCGGAGAACATGGCGAACGGTCTGCACTTTCTCGGCATGACACTGGTACATGAAAACTGCACCGTGGTTGAAAAACTTGTTGCGATTACTACCACCATGATTACCTTCGGTATGGGCGCATCCACGCAGGCGCTCTTCGCGCGTGTCGGCGGCGGAATTTACACCAAAGCGGCAGACGTCGGCGCCGATCTCGTCGGCAAAGTGGAAGCCGGCATTCCGGAAGATGATCCGCGCAATCCGGCTACCATAGCCGACAATGTCGGCGACAATGTCGGCGATGTGGCCGGTATGGGCGCCGACCTGTACGAATCCTATTGCGGCTCCATTCTTGCCACCGCCGCGCTCGGCGCCGCCGTCGGCGCGCAGCATATTGCAAAAGGCATCGGAACTGTCGCGGATGCCGTCAGCCTGGTCACCGCACCGATGGTTGTCGCCGGTGTCGGTATCCTGCTCTCTATTGTCGGAATTTTTCTGGTGCGCTGCAAAGAGGGCGCAAGTCAGAAAAGCCTGTTGCATGCTCTGCTCACCGGCACGCTCAGCAGTTCCGTATTAATTATTTTAGCGCTCGTCGGCATGTGGCAGCTCGATATGATCGCCGGCGGGATTGTGCTCGCGGTAATTTCCGGACTCATCGCCGGTGTGATTATCGGTCAGGCCACTGAATATTACACATCGGATGAATATAAACCGACGCGCGGTATCGCCGGGCAGGCGCAAATGGGACCGGCGACAACTATTATTGACGGACTCGCCACCGGTATGTACTCCGCCGGTATTCCGGTCATTACAATCGTCATTGGAATTATCTGTGCATTCGGATTCGCCGGCGGTTTCAGTGATATGTCGATGGGACTGTACGGCATCGGTTTTGCGGCTGTCGGCATGCTCGCCACACTCGGCATCACGCTCGCTACGGATGCGTACGGCCCGATTGCTGATAACGCCGGCGGCAATGCCGAAATGTCCGGACTGCCGCCGGAAGTCCGTGAGCGTACCGACGCACTCGACTCGCTGGGTAACACCACCGCGGCCACCGGCAAGGGCTTTGCCATTGGTTCCGCCGCGCTCACCGCGATGGCTCTGCTCGCAGCGTATATTGAAGAGGTTAAACTCTGGATCGGCAAAATGGCCGGCAGCGACGGAACATTTCTTGGATTTACCAAAGAAACTGCGGCACATGCTGAAATGGTCGATTTCGTCGAAAAATTCGCCATGCATATCATGAATCCGCTGCTCATCTGCGGGCTCTTTATTGGCGGTATGATGGCGTTTGTATTCTGCGCCATGACCATGAAAGCCGTCGGCCGCGCCGCCGGATCCATGGTCGAAGAAGTGCGCCGGCAGTTTCGTGAAAAGCCGGGCATTATGGCCGGCACTGAACGTCCCGACTACGCCAGCTGTGTTGCCATTTCCACCGCCGGCGCACAGCGCGAAATGATTGTTCCGTCGCTGCTTGCTATCGTTATTCCGGTTGGCGCCGGGCTCATTCTCGGCGTACCGGGCGTGATGGGACTGCTCGCCGGCGGACTTACCACCGGATTCGTTTTAGCGACGATGCTCAACAATTCCGGAGGCGCGTGGGATAATGCCAAAAAATATATCGAGAAGGGCGCATTCGGCGGAAAAACACTGCCCGACGGCAGCAAAAATCCGGTTCACGGTGCTGCAGTTATCGGCGATACCGTCGGCGATCCGTGCAAAGACACCTCCGGGCCGTCGCTCAATATTCTCATCAAACTGATGAGCATGGTCAGCGTTGTCTTTACGCCGGTTGTTGTGAAATTCTCACCGATCGTGCAGGAGTGGCTGCACATTGTGACGAAATAAGGCGGTCGAAAGTCTAAAGTCCAAGTGGAAGAGGCTTCCAGCCTCTGGCCGGCGGCAGAAATGCCGCCTCCACTTTCTCAACCTTCGACGTTTGACTTTTAGACCCGAGACTTTTTTCTTAATTCACCAACACCGCTTTCCCGCTGCCTTTTTCAACGCGGCCGATGAGGATCGGTTTTTCTCCAGCGGCGCAGAGAATGTTCAGCGCGGCAGCGGAATCGGCGGCGCGCACGAAGATGCACATGCCGATGCCCATATTGAACACTCGGTACATCTCTTCATGATCCACTTTTCCGGCGCTTTCAATGAATTGATAAATCGCCGGCGTTTTCCACGTTGAGCGATCGAACACCGCATCGACGGTTTTTGGCAAAATGCGCGGAACGTTATCAACCAGTCCGCCGCCGGTAATGTGCGCCATGCCGTGAATCTGAATTTTTTTCATCAGTGCAACTGCCGGCTTCAGATAACTCTTATGCACGGCGAGCAGAGCTTTTTCGAAGGTGGTTTTTGTGCCTGGTACGGTATCGTTCAGTTTTTTCTGCGCAGTTTCAAAAATTACCTTGCGCGCCAGCGAATAGCCGTTGGTATGCAGTCCGCTTGATGGCAGCCCGATGATCACATCGCCTTTGCGAATTGTTTTGCCGGTGATGAGTTTTTTCTTTTCAACCTGTCCGATGATGGTTCCGACGAGATCGTATTCGCCGCGCGGATAGAGTCCCGGCATTTCCGCTGTTTCGCCGCCGAGCAGGGCGCAGCCGTTTGCGCGGCATGCTTTGCAAAAGCCGTCGATCACGCTTTCAAACACCTTCGGCTCCAGCGCGGCGGCACCGAGATAGTCGAGAAAAAACAGCGGCGTGGCGCCCTGAACAAGAATATCATTCACGCAGTGATTAACTAAATCCTGTCCGACGGTATTATGTTTGCCGGCCATGTGCGCGACTTTGAGCTTGGTGCCGACGCCATCCGTGCTGGCCACCAGCAGAAACTCTTTGCCCGGTGAACGGAATAAACCGCCGAACGAACCGATCTCACTCACAACGCCGGCGGTTGCGGTGGACTTGACATTCTTTTTAATCCGCTGCAGCGAATTCATCATCACATCAATATCAACGCCGGCGGCGGCATACGCACTTTTCTTTTTAGCCATAAAAACACTCCAGGTTTAAGAAGCGCACAATGTAAAGGCCGTACCGGTGTCCGGCAATCTTAAAGATGCGATAACAGATCGATGTGCTGCAAAGATGCCGGCGGCGTTAAGTGTTCAAATCGACGGTGCAACCAGCGTCCGGATGCGCGGCAGCGGCACTTTGCTGTGAATCCGGTCGTACAGATGTCCCACCGCGATTTCGCCGATCCGTTTAAAATGAACATCGATTGTTGCCGGTCTGGGCCGCAGGTTTTTCAGAACGGCGTCCTGCTTGTCGCTGCTCAACAGTGTGATGCCGGTTAACGGAATTTTATTTTTGTTGAAGTGCGGGATCAATAGGGCCGCATCAAAGTCGCTGTCGATAAAAATACCGTCCGGTTTCTTTTTTATCTGCCGGTATTTTTCAGTAATTTCATCGATATACGTTTCTGCCGGACGGGTATAAGGAAATTCAGAAAATCCTTCGCCGGCGGCAAGCGTTGTATACTCAAACAACGGATTGGACGCCCTGACACCGTGATCGCGCAGCATAGAAATTCTGTTTTGCGGACGCAGATTAATTGAAATCACGCGCCGGCAGTTGTGCTGCATAAAGTAGTCGGCGGCAAGGTGTCCAACCTCTTCATGATCCGGCAGAACCTGATCGCCCCATTCCGGACGGAACATATTATCCAGCACCCAGCAGCAATTTCGTTCGCGCAACCGATCTGCCAGAATTTTTTCAGGTCTCCAGCCGGCTAGAATAACTCCATCCGGATTGAGATTCAGAATTTCATCGGGCAGGGCATCGTAACGTGAAATAATATGCATATCCGTCCGCATCCCTTTTTGCGCGGCGGTTTCGTTAATAGCCTGTTTGATTTCCAGGATCGTCGATGAAATTTCAAGATTTTTCTGCGCCGGATCCACTAAAACAATGAATGAAACCAGTTCCCGTTTTTTGCGCGGCGGACGCGCGGTGCCGGACGGGCGGCGCTCGCTCAGTTCGAAGTTCAGATCTTTAACGACCTGCCGGATTTTTTTCAGTGTCTTCGGAGCAACAATGTTCGGTGAGTTAAGTGCGCGCGAGACAGTGGCCGGCGATACGCCGGCCTGTTTTGCTACATCGAGGATAGATACTTCTTTCATACGTTTTTTAATGTGCCAGTTCGATCATCTGATGTCCCGTAAACTGCGGAACGGTGAATAAAATTCTTCCGGCGGTCTGTGTAAATGCCAGCGGCATTCCTTCCGGCTGCAGCGTTGCACGCCGAATATTTTCCGGCAGTTCCACCTCAATTTTTATGTTGTGCAGCGGAATTAATTCTTCAATCAGTTCCACGCCGTGCAGTTTGCCGGACTCTGTGCTGTTGGACAGTTTTACTTCGCTGCCGCGCTGAACGGTGCTGCTGTACAGCAGATGAAGCACATGCCGGTTTTCTGCCGGCTGGAACGTCAGCACAGCGCGTGCAACGGACGGCAGGTTTGTTTTTAAAATTCTGCCGCTGAGCAGGCGGTTGAGCGCGTTCACAATATATTCTTTGCACGTTACTGCGCCGAAATCGTGATAGATGGAAAACACCGGATGCGCGAGATAGAGAATATTGTCTTTCTGCACGCCGCCGGAAAATCCGGAGATTTCCGGTTGCGGCGGCGTGTGCAGATGCGAACAGAAATGTTCCCAGGTGCGGTTAAAATACGGCTCAATAAGATCGCCGAGTGATTCGCCGCCGGTAACTTTAATCCGCTGCGGCCGCCGGTACATCACGAACGGCGACGAGCAGAACGCCGGCTGCAGTTCCGGCGCCGGCAGAATATAATCCGGTTCAAATTCGCCGGCGCCGAGCCATTCCGCGCCGGTGTCGAACATAAAGCCGTTTTCGTCGATTCCGCTCGTGCCGGTCATAAACAGTTTCCCGCCGCCGGCGAGATATTCATTTAATTTTTTTTGCAGCGCCGGCTGAATGTTCAGATCGTCCGGTAGAATCAGCATCTTGTAGCGCCGGAAATCCATATTGCTGTCAATCACATCAAACAGAAAATGACCTTCAAGCAGAATGCGCGCCGCGCCGGTGTCCGCCGGATTATCGTAGTGTCCGCCGGTGCGTGCGCGGTTCACTGCTTCGGATGAGAGCAGACCGATGTCAGCAACACTTTTTGCGCCGGTGCACCACGGCTGTTTCTGTTCAACTTCTGCGAATGCCGCGCCGATGATCCGGTAGGTGCTTTCATCCAGCCTGCCGGACGGGTGAAGCTGATCGCCGACTGAACACTTTGCGCCGTGTGCGATCATCGCACCGCATTCATAGCGCAGTGCATCAGGAGGTTTATAGCCGCCGAACTCGCCCCACGCGGTGTGGAACTTGCCGGTCATGCCGAGAAAATCAATACCGAGCTGCTGGCAGTATTTTGCCGACAGCGGAAAATGATCATACCCCCAGCCGCCGGTCGGCAGCGATTCGAGTTCAAAGTGGCTGAAATAGGAGAACAGATCATAGCGTCCTTTCGGTACGTGTCCGCTGTTATGAAACACCGGCATGTCCGGATTTTTAAATCGCGCTGCCGCCGTGCTTTTTTGAAAATAATTCAACAGCGCCAGATCAGCGCATTTAAGACGGTCTGCTGCGAGCTCCGGATTCAATCCTTCGCATGCCATCAGTTCCATACACCATTTGCAGCAGCATTGTCCCTGTGCAATAATATCAAGAAAAATTCCGGCGGCATCCGGGAAGAGGGTAACGACTTCGCGAATCTGCTCCGCCAGATAATCCACATACGGCGTATTAAAACAGACCGTTTGAAAGCCGGGATCAAACGCATTCTTCGACCAGCCGAGGAACTGTCCGTTATAATCCGTCTCACGCCACTCCGGGTGCTCGCTGATGGCAACATTATGCACGCCGGCGGTTAGATAGACCGGCACACGGATGCCGATTTCCCGGCATGCATTAAATTGCGCGCGGAGCAGATCGAATTTCAGGTTGGGATGTTTTTTGCCAACCGTTGTATCGTAATACGACCAGCCGTGATGGCAGGAGGCGAAACAGGTGATGGATTCCACGCCGGCAGTTTGCAGTGTTTTCTGCCAGTGCGCTTTGTCAAACCGTTCACCGATACCCGGAATATATTCCGAGGTGTGAAAGTCGAGGTGAACCTGCCGGAAAGGAAGTTTGGCTGTCATTTGCACTGTATGAACCTCACATGAAAATTTTTAAAGTAAATAATGCAAAATATTAAAAAATCTGACGTCTGAAAACAAGCGTGTAAAAAATTATTTATTTCGTGATTGTGATTACATTACAGTTATCAAAAAATGAAAGTAATGTAAATAAAAATTTTTCAGAAAAGTATTGCATTGAAAAAAATTCAGTGCTACATCTCTCTGCGCTAAGCAGGAATGCATCCTGCACTGCGGAGAGGTTATGACGGAAACGATTTATCAGTTCAGCGCAGCAGACTGTTATGTGATCGGGGCGTATCTGCTGATGCTGATCAGCATCGGGTTTATTTTAAAAAAGCTGTGCGGCGGCGTAGCGGATTATTTTATCGGCAGCAACCGGATTCCGTGGTGGCTGGCCGGCGCCGGCTGTTTTATGTCGGCATTTACCGCGTGGACATTTACCGGCGCGGCAGGCTTTGCCTATAAACACGGCATTCTGATTATGCTGATTTTCCACTTTAATGTGATTTCCTATCTCTTTGCCGGAAAATTTATAGCGGCAAAATGCCGGCAGACGCGCCGGATGACCTCGGCGCAGATTATTTTCGACCGCTTCGGCCGGCTGGGCGAACAGTTCTTTCTGTGGATTCAGGTTCCGAATATGCTCTTCGGCGGCGCCATCGGAATGATGGGACTGGCGACATTTCTTTCGGTTGCATTCGGCGTTCCGGTATCGCTCACCATCATCGTCAGCGGCGTGGTCATTCTCATCTATTCAACACTCAGCGGTTCCTGGGCGGTACTCACGTCGGCATTTGTGCAGTCCGTCATTCTGCTCGCATTAACCATTGTTGTTGCGGTACTGACGCTTGGCCGGATCGGAGGAATCAGCGGAATTTTTGAACACATTGAGCCGGTGAAACTGAAATTGTTCAGTGAAGAACACTCATGGATGTGGGCGCTCGCATATTTCTCGCAGATCTTTTTAATCTTTACCTCGGCCACCGGCTCCACGCGCTTCCTTTCGGTGCGCGATGGAAAGAGCGCGAAGAAGGCAGCCTGTCTGGCGGCGGTTCTCTTTTTCTTCGCACCGTTTGTCTGGTTTCTGCCGCCGATCGCCGCGTCGCATATTTTTCCTGATCTTGCCACCATGCTGCCGGCGCTGAAACATCCGCAGGATGCGGCGTATGTGATGATCGGCCTGAAGGTGCTGCCCGCCGGACTCGCCGGATTAATGATCATGGTTATTTTTGCGGCGACGCTTTCCACGATGGATACCTCTATTAATCAGAATGCCGGAATCATCGCATTGAATCTGTATAAACCGCTGTTTCGTCCCGACGCCGGCGAGCGCGAAATGTTTATTGTTTCACGCATTTTTAATATGGTTTGCGGCATCGCGATTATGGCGGGTGCGCTTTTTCTTGCACGACAGGAGCAGTTTGCGCTGTTCGATCTTATGCTCATCATGTCGTCCGTCGTTGCACTGCCGACGGCGGTGCCGTTCGTGCTGATGTACTGGGTGAAAAAAACGCCGCGCTGGTCGATGGTTGTTTCGATTCTTTGCGGCGCGGTGTTCAGTTATTTTTCAGTTGTCAACAACTGGTCACTGCCGGTCCGTGTATTCGGAATCATTCTGTGCGGCACGGTGCCGTTTTTCCTGAGCGGAATTTTCTGGAAACGCAGTTCCGAGAAAAGCCGTGATGAAATTCTCACATTCTATAAAACCATGAACACGCCGGTGGACACCGCTGCGGAAAACATCGGGTCGGAAGATGCCGGTCAGCTGCTGCTCGTCGGTAAAATGGTCATGATTGTCGCCGGCGGACTGTTCGTTGTTGTCCTGTTCCCGAACACGCTGACCGCGCGCATCATCATCGCCGTAACGGCGCTGATGATCTTTATCACCGGCTGGCTCATGACCGTCGCCGGCAGAAAAAATTCTGCAAAAAAATGTGATTAACCGTGAACTCTAAACAAACAACTCTGATTCGAAACGAAGTGAAGAAGGGCTCCGCGAACGCGGGGCAACGAAGTGGCAACTCTGAACCCGGAACGCTGAACTGTATTTGTATCGGCGGCTGGGGACATTGGCCGGAAGTGCTGGACGCACTGCAGGCGCGCGGCGATGTGATCATCGCCGGAATTGCGCCGGCGTATGCCGGTGAAGAGTTGACGGCGATTTGCGCGCATTCGCTCGCCGCCGGTGCACCGGTTTTTGATTCGGCGGACGAACTGCTGAAAATTCCGGCGGAGTTTTGCGTTATCAGCACGCGCCCCGATCACATTGCCGGCGCAATTATCGCGGCGGCGAACGCCGGCAAACACATTATCACCGAAAAGCCTACCGGAATTACCTTTGGCCAGCTCGACGCGGCAGAACGCGCCGTAAAAGAAAACGGTGTGCGTATCGCCGGCATGTTCACGATGCGGACGTTTCAGGTGTTTCAGGCCGCGCGCAATCTGTGCCGTGCCGGGAAAATCGGCATGCCGGTGTTAGTGAACGCGCGCAAATCCTATAAATACGGCCTGCGTTTCGAATGGTTCGGTGACCGCAACCGTTACGGCGGAACGTTTCCGTGGATCGGCATTCATGCGTTCGACATGATCCGCTTTATCACCGGACTGCTGCCGGAACGCGTTGCTGCACTGCACAAAAATCAGGCGCATCCCGAACGCCGGGACTGCGAAGACAGTTGTGTTGCGGTGTGCGAACTTACCGGCGGCGCGCTGGCAACCATCAGCCTCGATCTGTGCCGTCCTGCCGGCGCCGCAGAATACGGCGACGACTGGATTCGCATCGTCGGCACCGCCGGTGTGATTGAAGCGCGCTACAACGAAAAAACTTGTACGCTGCTTATCGACGGCATTCCGGCGCCGGTGAAGCTTGCGCCGGCGGAGTCAATTTATAGCAAGTTTATTGATGGTGGAGCAGACCTTCCAGTCTGCTCATCACCGGAAGAGAGGGCAGACAGGAATGTCTGCCCCAGCTCCGAACGTGCAGATTGTGGAGCAGACTTTCTTGTCTGCTCATTAATGAAGGAGAGGGCAGGCGGGGATGCCTGCCCTGTACCGGATATTTTTGCCTTAACCCGCGCCTGCCTCTTTGCGCGTCAGGCGGCGGATGAAAAACAATGGAAAGAAATTCAATGAACTCCCAACTCCCAACTCCAAACTTTGAACCGCTAAAAATTGCCATGATCGGCTGCGGCGGCTACGCGAATTATTTATCGTGCCGCATCGCAGAGGTTCCTGAATTCTGTACGCTGGTTGCGGTGTCAACACACGATTTTCAAAGTCCGGCGGCGGACGCGATGCGCACGAAAGGCGTAACGGTTTTTGCCGGCGTAGATGAAATGCTGGATTCGCTGTCGCCGGAAACCTGTGACGCCGTGATTGTGCCGACAAGTATTGAAAGTCATTTTGATTACACCCGGCGCATTGTCGAACGCGGTTTTCATGTACTGCTGGAAAAGCCGCCGGTGGCCGCCATTCAGGATCTGGATCAGCTGATCGAACTGCAGCGCCGCAGTGGCAAATGGATTGCCGTAAATTTTCAATATTTATACACCGACATGACACAAAATTTGAAATGGCGATTGATGTCCGGTGAATTCGGCGCCGTAAAATCTGTTAAAGCGCGCGCGCTGTGGCGGCGGCCGGAATCCTATTTCTTGCGCAATTTCTGGAGCGGCAAACTGAAAATAAACGGGCGGTGGGTGCTTGACGGCGTCATCGGCAATCCGCTCGCGCATCTGCTGGCAGAAGCCCTTTATCTGGCGGCGCCGGACGCCGGAATGCTGACGCCGGAAACGGTGGAGGCGGAGCTGTATCACGCGAATGAAACGGAGGGCGACGATACGAGCTGTGTTCGGATTTCCGGCGCGAACGAAGTCGCCGTTTATTTTTACGGCAGTCTGTGCGGCGCGGAACAGTCGCAGGTTTTTTGCGAAATTGAAACGGATCGTGCGCAGATACAATTCACCGAATTTTCTGAAGTTGAAATTCATTTTCATGATGGAAAAACAGAATCAGGCAGAACGCCGGAGTATGAAGAAACGCAGCCGCGCCGGCGTATGCTCGCTGCTATTGCGGCGCGGCTTTTGAATGATGAAAAACCGCTGATCACAGTGGAAGAGTGCCGCCCGTATATGCTGGCGTGGAACGGCGCGTTTGAATCGTTCGGATTTCCGGCGGCACTGCCGGAATCTGCCTTTGTCCGGCAGGAATTGGAAGAGTACGGAACCACTCGCGTGCTGCCGGAAATTAAAGCGCTGATGACAGCGGCATCAGAAAACGGACAGCTCTTTTCAGAAAACGGCGCGGCATGGGCGCGGCCGGGTCGCAAAATCAGTCTGGATGACTACAGTTTTTTCCCGTCGGAAAATCCGGCGTTGATGGAAAAAAATCCGCAAGTGCGGAACAAAGCCGGGCGGGGTGCCGCGGCTTTGCAGGTATAAACAAAATCGTCTGGCGGACACTGAGGTTCGCAGACAAAACAGGAAAGGTAAGGAGGAAGAAGATTATAAACTCGATTTTGCATATTGTTTTGGCACTGGTGCTCCACAGATGACACTGACGCGATAAAATGGCGCAGTAAAGCTGCTAAGCAAGGATTTGCTGATGCTAAGTTACATTTGATTGAAAGGATTAAATCATGAATACAGCAGTGTTGGCGGCACTGGCTTTAGAACAAGGAAAAGGAATTTTACGGTTGGCTCCGAATTGGGTGCCGCGGTCATTCTGCATTCCAGGCCGGCGTATTAAATTGCATCCGGATGATTATTATGCATTGGGCGGCGAGCGCGGCGGAATTGATGAACGCTGGTTTGCTTCCACCACATCAGCGGACAACGGGCCGCTGACCGGCGAATTTGAAGGTCTTAGTTTTGTGGTGGTTGAGGTCGACGGTGAAATAGAACAGTTGACGCTGCGTGATGCGGTGGTTGAATTAAAGCGCTGGCTGATTGGTGAGGCGCTGTGGGGAAAATTCGGTACGTGGCCGATGTTCTCAAAGTTTTTTGATAATCAGGAACCGCTGCCGCATCATATTCATCACGGCGAAGAAGCGGCGGCGCGCGGCGGACAGCGCGGTAAACCGGAAGCGTATTATTTTCCGCCGCAGCTGAATAATCACGGCGGTGATTTTCCGTATACGTTTTTCGGATTCGAACCGGGCGTAACAAAAGAGCAGGTGAAGCAGTGCCTGATGAATTTCACGAAGGGCGACAATGAAATTACAAATCTGTCGCGCGCCTATCGGCTGAAACCCGGCACCGGCTGGAATGTCCCGGCGGGCGTATTGCACGCGCCGGGAAGTCTTTGCACTTATGAGCCGCAAGCGGCATCGGATGTATTTGCAATGTATCAATCCGTTATTCAAAATCGCCGCGTCGTTCCGGAAGAACTGCTGTGGAAAGATACGCCGGCGGAATGCAAAGGCGATTTTGATTATCTGGTTGATGTGATCGACTGGGAGAAAAACGTCGATCCGAATTTTATGCAGAACAACTTTATGGTGCCGGTGCCGGTAAAACCGGAATCGGAAATGCTGGCGGAAGGTTATTGCGAAAAATGGATCTGTTATAAATCGGACGCATTTTCAGCAAAAGAGCTGACAGTGCTGCCCGGCCGTACGGTGACAATTTATGATTCCGCCGCGTACGGTTTGATTATGATGCAGGGGCACGGAACGCTGAATCAGTGGAAGGTTGAAACACCGGCACTGATTCGTTTCGGGCAGTTGACGCACGATGAATATTTCGTCAGCGAAACTGCTGCGAAAACCGGCGTGACCATCACGAATGCATCCGCCAGCGATCCGCTCGTTATGCTCAAACATTTCGGCGCCGGAAATCCTGATTTAAAAATGGGTTAGCGGAAAAATCTTTATGAAATGGCTTGAAAAAAGTTACCGCCGGAATCTGGTTGATATTCATATTGAGGACTGGAATCCGGCGTTTTTGAGTAAGCTCGATCCGGCGGTGTATGTTGAAAATCTAAAAACCGCGCAGGTGAAGAGCGCGATGATTTATGCCAACTCACACGTCGGACTCTGCAACTGGCCGACAAAAACCGGCGCAATGCACAAAGGCTTGAACGATCGCGATTTTCTTGGCGATGTCCTTGCGCTCTGCGCGGAAAATGGAATTGATACCGTTGTTTATTACAGTCTGGTTTATAATAACTGGACATATGAAAAGTTTCCGACGTGGCGCATTCGCAATGTCGATGGACAGGCTTCGCGCGATCCGGATGTAAAAAACTTTTTTATGAAAGGGCGCTACGGCGTTTGCTGTTCGAATAACAAAGAATACCGCGAGTTTACATTTGCGCAACTCGACGAGCTGTTTGATGCGTATCCATTTCAAGGAATGTTTTTTGACATGACCTATTGGCCGGCGATCTGTTTTTGCGACGCCTGCAAACAACGCTATGCCGCAGAAACCGGTGGTAGCATTCCTGAAATTATCGATTGGAACGATGAACGCTGGGTAAATTTTCAGCGCAAGCGCGAAGAATGGATGTCGGAATTCGTGCACACCATGACGGCGAAAGTAAAAAGTCGTAATCCGGATGTCACGGTTGAACACACATGCGCAACGATTCATTTTCCGTATCTGCTCGGAACAGTCACCGGAAATTCCGATGCCAGCGATTATGCCGGCGGCGATTTTTACGGCGGCTTTCTACAGCAGTCATTCATCTGCAAACTCTATTCTGCCGTAACGCAGAATCAGCCGTTTGAATATATGACATCGCGCTGCTATCCGAGTTTGAAAGATCACACCACGATGAAAACAAAGGAGATGCTGGAACTGCACGCATTTCTCGCGCTGGCACACAACGGTGCATTTCTCGCAATTGATGCGATCAATCCGGACGGCTCATTGAATAAAGAAGTCTATCAACTGCTCGGTTCTGTTTTTTCCGAGCTGAAAAAATTTGAACAGAATGCCGGCGGTACATTCTGCGCCGACGCTGCAATCTATTTTCCGCTGACATCGAAATACTATCCGCAGGACAACGGAAAACACATTCGCGATGCGATTGAAATCAACGATACATCAACCAATATGCCATATCTCGACGCACCGCTCGGCGCGGCGCGTACCATGCGGGAAGCACACATTCCGTTCGCTGTAATTGCGCGACCGAATTTGGAAACGCTCGCGAACTATCAACTGCTGATTGTTCCTGGCGCGCGCGATATGACGCTGGAAGAAATTGCTGCGTTCAAAGCGTATGTTGAAAACGGCGGAACGCTGTACTTAAGCGGCGAAACATCGCCGGCGCTGCTGGCCGATGTATTCGGAATTAAAATTTCCGGCACAACTAAAGAAACGCTCACTTATATCGCGCCGGTAAATGAAGGTTGCACGCTGTTCCCGCACGTTGCGCCGGAATATCCGCTGACCGTTTTTGCGGCACAGCTCATCGCGGAGAATGTTGCGCCGGAAAATGTGCTGGCGCAAATTGTTCTGCCGGGAACGGATCCGGCGGACAGTTCAACATTTGTTTCCATTCATTCAAACCCGCCGCAAAAAAATTCCGGTGCGCCGGCGATGATCAAAAAATCATTCGGGCAGGGTCGCGTCATCTGGAGCGCCGCGCAATTTGAAGCGGCAATTCAGCCGCCGCATAAAAAAGCTTTCGAAAGTTTAGTCCGCTCGTGCTTTACCGTGCCACCGGCATTCAGTTCGAATGCGCATCCGGCGGTTGAGCTGACGCTGTTTGAACAACCGGAGCGCGCGCGGTTTTTACTGAATCTGGTGAATGCACAGGATGTTTTACCGCCGGTGCCGATACACGGTATTCAACTTTATGTCCGCCTGAACGGAAAAACTCCGGAAAGCATTGTTCGCGTCAGTGACGGAGTAAAGCTTTTTTTTTCAACAGACGGCGACACAATACAATTTATGGCAGATCTCCCGGGACTTTTTGAGATGATTGCTGTGAACTGGAAATAGAAAACTCCAATATGAACTCTAAACAAACAACTCTAAGCGCTGAATCCCGAACGCTGAACTGCATCTGCGTACTCTGGCCGCAAAAATATCTATGCGGCGGTGCGCTGGCAACTATCAGCCTTGAGTTTTGCGGTTCTGTCGGTGCCGCTAAATACGGCGACGACCGGAATAGACAAGCTTTTCCAGAAACCGACGCGGCATGGGCGCGGCCGGGACACAAAATCGAAATGAACGGATACAGGTTGTTTCCGTCAGTAAATTCGACATGGGTCGAGGAAAATCCGCGAGTGCGGGACAAAGCCGGGCGGGGTGCCGCGGCTTTGCAGGTATAAACAAAATCGTCCGGCGGACACTGAGGTTCGCGGACAAAAAAGTAAGGAGGAAGAGATGAATAGAAAGTATAAATATGTTATAGGCGTTTTCAGCCTGATCGTTATAGCTCATGTAAAAGCCGATGTTATATTAAGTAATCCAACACCGGATTTTTCGAAGAATATGGCAGTATGTCAGACTAATCAGGATGGAAATCTTCAAACAAGGTGGACGAGTGGTGATAATCGGAGTGTTACACAAACGTTTCAATGGAAGAGTGAAGATCTATTGGATGGAATTGGTTTGTATATGATGTCCAGCCAAACGACCTGGGTTAGAGATCAGGAATATGTTCTTATAATTCAAGAAGCGTCGGGTGCAACAGGCTCTGCCGGAACTGTTGTGACAAACATCACATTTACGATGACACGCAACAATGTTTCAGCAAATCAATGGTTGTTTATTGATTTTGATAATGTCGCGCTAACCAGCAATCAATGGTATGGGATTACCATTTGTCCATCATCAAACGATGTTGCCGGTACGGTTATGTTTTGGGGGTCCTATTCAGTAGATTCTTCGCTGCCGGGAACGGCTCAGCAATTTAATCCCGGAGATACAGGACTTCCTAAATCTGAGTTTGGCAGCTCCAACCGGGATTTGACCTTTTATTTGCAATCCGCACCAGTTCCTGAACCCGCTACAATTTCACTTTTTATTATATCAATGATTAGTATGTGGGGTGTTCGCCAGATGACCCGGTAGTTTTTATATATCCTGTTCCGGTTTTTACCGGAACAGGTACTGAAATCTGAAAAGGAGAATGAAATGAGATTATCTGTTTTTGTATGTGGTATAATCGCAGCGGGATTAATCGGAAATGCTTCTGATATTTTATATGATTCAAAAGGATTTGAATCTCCGGTATTTAGGGAAGGGACAATTCAAGGACAAAATGGGTGGTCCAGAGGCAGTACGCCGGATTATCAAAAAGCCGAAATAATAAAGAAAAACGGGCAGCAAATGGTTCGGATTCCTTCTGACGGGACGCAACGTATTCTTCTTCTTTCTAAAAATAGAACCGTTTCGTCAGGAACAGTAAAGCTGTCAGCAGATATTGTTCCTCATAAACTGTCAACAGATGTTCTTGCTCTGGTTTGTGATGTTAACGGTACTGGCGATGATTCAGTTTTTCTCGCAACGTTTGAACGACGTGGAACAAAAGTATTTTTTTCTGTTGGCGGAGTTTTTTCTGATACAGCAAAACCGCCCAAGGAAGAGCTTTCTTTCAAAGAAAGTGACTGGAATCATGTAGAGATAATGGTCGATCTTGATTCATTTGAAATCTGGGGTGTTGTAAACGGAGAGAAAACATCCAAAGGAAAACTTTCTTCGAACATAAAATCATTGAAGCTTGATAAAATAATTGTTCGGACGGAACGAGGAAGTTCTGACGCTGAAATATTGGTTGATAATATAATACTGGAATGGATAAAAAATAGATCATCAACACCGGAGAAAAAATGAAATCACTGATAGAATTATTAGTTATCGTTCTTCCGTTTTTCAGTACTGCTTTTGGCCTGTTTGCCACTACAGTATCTTCAGTTCCTTCATCGTGGATCTATGTTGGAAATGAGAAAGAGGTTGTTGTTGATCCTGAAACCGGTAGAGAAATAATTTATCTTTCATCCGGAGAGTTTGTGGATACTCAATTTCACTATCACGGTGAAACATGGGGAGTGATTAATCATCGTACTTGGCTATTTTTTTCATCGTCCCGTCCACGCCCGGACGTTGCAGGAGGAACTGTTTCTGGAGAACGGCAGATTATGGCTGCTGATATAATGACGGGAAACCTTTATTATTTAACAACAGTTTTTAACGACGGATTGAGTAATATCAGTCATTTCGGAACACGTCCTTATTATGCTACATATAATGACAAACTAAAAGTGATTGTTTTTTTCGATAAGTCCAGATCTCAGATATTTGGTTATAATTGCTTAACCGGAGTTCTTAAGAAAATGCTGACACTTCCTGAAGGAGCGACATCCAGAGAGCTTGATGATTGCTTTGACGGGACAACACTTCGATTGATTTATCCGTATACGATACCGGCAGATGGGGGAATGGTAGGATATATTTCAGTATCTGATTTTGATTGTGATCTTACCCACATTTCCACCCGAATTGTAAAAAGCTGTTCAGCTGATGAAGCATTGAATCATGTCGAAATTCGACCTGATGATATTAACCTGTTTTTCTATAAACATCACAGTGAGAAAAAAGCTGATGGACAGTATTCGAAGGGAAATGTTTATATTAAAAATCTGGAGAACGATGATTCGTCAGATATTGTTGTAAATTCTGAAAACGAACTGATGGATCATATGATTTGGGGGCATTCTGGTGATTATATTTATTGGGATGACCAGGCCGGATCATTAATGCGGTTTGATTACAAAAAACAGAAAATTGAAAAAACAGGAAGTACATATACACTTCATAATTATTTATCTTCAGATGAAAAATTCTGGGTATATGATCTTCGCGGTTCAGAGATTGATTCAACAATACGTATTTCCAATGTAAAAATAACAAATCGGCCCGGTTCAATATGGATATATAATATGAAAACCGGACATTCAGAGAAATATGCCAATATTACCTGGGGCGATCCTCATCCTCGTCATCCGCATGCCGTGTTTTCTTTCGATGACAATATGATTTCATTTGTCACCGGAGCTGAAGATGGAAATTCTCGTGTTGCAATTATGTGGATGAAAAAATAAAACCGCTCAACTTGCGGAAATTGAATAAAGTGTGAATAATCCAGAAAACTCCGGAAGGAAAAAATGAGCAGACAACGGGCGCTGGATGCAATTAATGGTGTGATGAGCGACCGGATTCCTCAATGGGATTTTCCGGATAATATTCTGCTGGCTGAAAAAATTTGCGGCGACGATATCTGGGAGAACACAGAGAAAACAACAGTCGAGCTGTTGAAATATTGTGACATTGATATGACGCATTATATTGCTGGCGGCGTTGCAGAATGGAATTTTCCGTTGGTTCGATATTATAATGAAGCGGAGTTTATCCAGAATGATGATACGCAGTCTTATCTGCAGGCTTATAATAAAAAAACAGAAAAACCGTATCGCTCCATGTATGATAATCTCGGAATGAGCTGTTCCGCTTCGTTCTGGGGAATTGCGCCCACGCTGGCGATGAAAAAATATATGTTCGATTCGCCGGAAGACGTGCTGGAGTTCAATCCGCTTGAACACGATTCCGCAACGCTCGATGACCGCATTGAATTTTTCAGGAATTATTATAAAGAGAAGCAGGCGTTGCTGGGCGACAGTTGTCTGTTTATCGGGTGGTATTATCATACGCTTTTTATGTGGCCGGTTGAGATTTTCGGATGGGAGAATTTTATGCTCGCCGCAATGATGGACTCTGAACGGTTTAAAGAAATTCTTGATCAGTTCTGGGAAATCTCTAAACGTGATCTTTCTGCCATGACGGCTGTCGACGACTTGCAGCTTATTGGGTGTCATGATGATTTGTGCAGTGCGAATGGCCCGATGTTTCCGCCGGACTGGTACAGAACGTTTATTTATGACCGGTACGCGGAAGTCAGTTCAATGATTCGCGCTGCCGGAAAGAAAAGCGTTTTTGTTTGCGACGGAAATGTAAGCGCGCTGCTTCCCGATATTGCCGCGACCGGATTTGATGGAATTACTGTTGATGGTCAGACAGATTTAAACTGTGTTGTGAAAAACTTTTCCGGAAAAATCATGGTCGGCGGAATGAAGCCGACAATTGTCAGCAACGGTACACCGGAACAGATTGAGCAGATGATAAAAAGTACGGTTGATATTATAAAAGATGAGCCGGGATATTTTTTCCAAAGTTCCGGTCTGGCCGGGAAAACACCGGTAAAAAATATCGAACATTATTTGCATTGTATTCAGAAGTTCGGACAGCGGTAAATTTCAGGAGTGATAATGGAAACGGTGAAAAAAGATCAGATTACAGAATATAAACTCGGCGATATGATCGCGCGGTTTTCCCCGCAATGTAATCAAATCATTTCGAGCCGCCGGCAAAACTGCCGCCGTCGCCGCCGCAAAAAATATTTCGCCGCGCGCCGTAAAAATTTCGGACATCTCTTAATTGGCCACGAAAAACACAAAAAGGCACAAAAATTAAATCTCAGAATAAAATTTTTGACAGGATAACAGGATGAGTAGCGTGGATTTTTCATCTGTGCCATCTGTGTTTATCTGCGGATAAAAAATCCTTGGCGTCTTGGCGGTTAAAACATGAAAAAGAAATGGAACCACAGAGTTCACAGAGATTCAGAGAATCTTTCCTCCGTGCCTCAGTGATCTCTGTGGGTAAAAAATCCTTGGCGTCTTGGCGGTTAAATCAGAAAAGGGAATAGGCATTAGGCACGAGGCATTAGGGAAGAAAGGAACAAAGGCACAGAGGCACAAAGAGACTGCGTCAGGTAGCGTTCAGACGAGGATTCAGAGAATCTTTCCTCCGTGTCTCAGTGATCTCTGTGGTTAAAAAATTCTCGGCATCTTGGTGGTTAAATCAAAAGGAAGATATGAAATCATTACTTACTGCTCTCATGCTTGTTGTCGCCGGAAATGTTCATTCCGATTATGCGGAGATGAATGAAAAAATTCTTGAGCTCGGCTCGCTGACAAATGCGCCGGCGGTACAGGACGCCGGAAAAACTTCCGGCGCGATGAAAGCGATTTTTTTCGATTCGCTGCCGCTGAACGGAAAACCGACCAAAGTGTTCGCGTGGATTGGCGTGCCGGAAGTTTCCGCCGGAAAAAAAGTTCCCGGCGTTGTGCTTTTACACGGCGGCGGCGGAACGGCGTTTAAAGAATGGGTTGAGTTGTGGAACAGTCACGGTTTTGCGGCGATTGCGATTGCCACCGAAGGCCAGACGGATGAACGCGATGAAGAAAATTCACGGCCGTGGAAACGGCACGAATGGAGCGGACCGGCTAAAAAACAAACGTATGCCGACACAAATCTGCCGCTGGAAGAGCAGTGGACGTATCACGCGTCCGCCGCCACTATTCTCGCCAATTCACTGCTGCGCTCACTGCCGGAAGTTGACGAAAATAAAATTGGATTAATGGGAATTTCGTGGGGTGGAATTTTAACCAGCACCGTGATGGGCATTGATGCGCGGTTTGCATTTGTGATCCCGGTGTACGGTTGTGGACATCTGTTCGACAGCGAAAATCAATACGGCGATGCGACGCGCGATAATGAAATTTATAAAAATGTCTGGGACCCGATGGTGCGGATGGCGCGCGCAAAAATGCCGGCGCTCTGGCTGTCGTGGCCGCAGGACACGGCATTTTCGCTGGAAAGTCAGGCGAAAAGTTATCGCGCGATGAGTGGTGACTATATGGTGTCGTTGATTCCGCGCATGCAGCACGGCCACGCGTCGGCGTGGAAAAAGCCGGACAGCTATGCCTTTGCAAAAAGCGTGGTGGAAACCGGACGCCCGTGGGGAGAAATGATTCGCGGCGGCATAAACGGAAACCGCGCTGAAGCGGAATTCCGTTCTGATATTGCGCCGGAAAAAGCATTATTGGTTTCAACAACCGGCACCGGATTTACCGGCACCCGCAAATGGATTGAAACACCGGCGGAATTCAAACAGAAAAACGGTCACTGGGTTGCTACGGCTACGCTGCCTGAAAAAACCACCGCGTGGTTTATTAATCTCACCTGTGACAGTTTAACGCTTAGTTCGGAATTTCAAACGATCGATTAATTGATTCGGCGTGCGCCGGTTTTTTGCAAATTCTCCTTGATCGAGCCGCGCGCCGGTTTCAATTTCTCCATCAGCAATCATTTGATGGATTGCTATTTTGCTCTTACCGGCTCAGCTATCGGTACGCGTGAGATATCCTGCAGCGATTTGCAGCGTTACTGTACAGCTCCGTCCGATTTTTTGCCAGTAATTCCCAGACGGCTGGGCGTTGAAAAACAATATGGATCAACGGCACCGGTGCGCGATTGCAGAGAATAAATTAAACAGAAAACGCTCTATAGTATTAAGAATATTAGCATATTGTTGTTATTTGTGACATCGTCGCTCATGAAAGCCTATACGATGGATTTATGAGAACCGATCGTAGCCTTTGTCAAAAACGGCGGATCGGAAGTTGGAGTAGCAAAACGGTTTCATGTCGGGCGGCGTGCTGTCTATCTCTATCTCCAGGCCGATGCCGCCGGAACGCTCGAGCCCAGGCAGAGCTGGGGACATTGGCGTACGCTTGATCCGGCCGCGCTCCGGGGTGAGGTGGAAAGGGATCCCGACGCCACACTGGATGAGCCCGGAGAACGTCTTGGGGCCCATTCTGCAACCGTCTGGCATGGACTGAAAAGGCAGAACCTCACATTAACAACATCGTCTGTACCGGCCCTGCACCCGTTCGCCGCGGGGTCAATGGGTCTATACGGATGTTGCGGATGGACGGTGTGGACGAACGAACCAGTATCATCTCCGCATCCTGTCTGCGCCGGACAGTATTCTTGTCCGGCGCATTTCTTTTGCTATTCTGCCGGTATGACAAAAACGAAGGAAATAATCTGGTCGTGCGGCGGATGTGAAATCCAGTTTTCCGGTATGCCGCTGATTATGGGAATTCTGAATGTGACACCGGATTCGTTTTCAGACGGCGGACGCTGGTTTGATTCCGGCGCGGCAGTAAAACGCGGAATTGAAATGGCGGAGCAGGGCGCACAAATTATTGATGTCGGCGGCGAGTCGACGCGCCCCGGTTCGCAGTTTGTCGGCGCGGCTGAAGAAATCCGGCGCACAGTGCCGGTGATTCGCGAGCTGCGCAAGCAGCTGCCGGAAATTTTGATTTCGGTGGATACGTGGCGGACAGAAACGGCGCGTGCGGCCGTTGCGGCCGGTGCAAATATAATTAACGATATCGCCGGTTTGCGCGGCCTCGGCATGGCGGAGCTCGCCGCCGACACCGGCGCCGGTGTTGTGCTGATGCACATGACCGGAACGCCGGAAACGATGCAGTTGAATCCGCAATACACCGATGTCGTAACAGACGTAAAAAAATTTTTCGAAATGCAAGCCGCCTTTGCTGCCGACTGCGGCGTCCGCCGGGAACAGCTTTGTTTCGATCCGGGTATCGGATTTGGCAAAACGGATGAGCACAACCTGACATTACTGAAAACAGTGCCGGAATTTATAAAATTAGAACGTCCGGTCCTGATCGGCGTGAGCCGGAAAAGTATGTTCGGGCGACTGCTCGGGCGCGAAAACCCGTGCGACCGGCTGGCGGCGTCACTCGCCGCCGGAATGTTTGCGGCACTGCGCGGCGCACATATTTTGCGCGTTCACGATGTATTAGAAACGGTCGATGCCATGAAAATCTTCAATCAATTAACCACAGATGATGCGGATATAAACGGATGTTCGACGGTAGGCGTGCAGTCCCTTGCGCGCCGTTAATATGGAATATTCAATGTTTGCGGACGGCAAGGGACTGCCGTCCCTACCTTTTTTCATCCGTTTGTATCCGCATCATCTGCGGTTTAAATCCATTGTTTAGAATTTTTTCTTGGCGGCTTGGCGGTTTAAGCCCGTTGCCGTGGATACGGCAGCGAAAATTTACGTTCAGATTCGTTGCCGGTGCAATAGAGCAGATCCGTTGAATGTTCGCTGTCCGTATGCGCGACATCTTTTTTGCGCAAATGCAGGTTGGTTGTGTACGGCACAGCAAGCTCCGTCGGCGCGGATATCATCTGCACATCAATGCAGTCGTTCGCCACATCAAAAATCGCAACATCATGCGGAAAACTGGCAAGCCCGGATGGAACGATGTGCGTAACGCCATTCGTTTTTACGCGGCCGGTCAAATGCACGTGACCGGAGAGCACCGCAATAATCCGGTCGCTGTTGTCTTCAATCAGTTGCCGCAATGCAAGATCGCCGCAAATCCAACTGATAAAGCCGAATGTTTTTTCCAGCACGGCGGCGTCACGGATCGGGACAATCGGAATATGAAACGTGATGAAAACCGGCAGTCCGGGATGTTCCGCCAGCGCCTGCTCAAGAAATTTCCGGCGCGCGGCGCGGCATGCCTGCTGAACTTCGGGCGATTGAAATTCGATTGATCCGTCAAACCCCGTATCGCCGCTGTTATTCAGCATGATGAAGAGGATTCCTTTGTGCACAAAAGCATATTGCGTGCGGTCGGCGCCGAATGTATCGCGGTACGCTTTTTCGTACACCGCATCACCTTCATGCTGCCGGTTTTCGTGATTGCCGACGCACGGATAAAACACCACGGACAGCTCTTTCATATATTCTGCAAACGCCGGCTGCTCTGCGTTGATCTTTTCGAGTTCAACGCCGTGAATCATATCGCCGCCGGACAGAATAAAATCGAGATCGCCCAGCCGGCCTTCCGCAGCTTCTTTAAAAAACCACTGCGCGCGCTGATTGGCACCTTTGTACGGACGCACACCGTCGAACGGCAGTCCCATGTGAATATCAGTCGCAAAAGCAAATCTGAATTTTTTCATATCTTTACCCTTTTCCGGCAGCCCATTCCCATCATCGACAGCGATGATGCCATCAAACTTCCCTGCAGAAATTTCCGGCGCGTCGGGCTCGCAAAACTTATATTATCAATTGGAAATTTCATGATGCCCTTTCAATATGAATACGACGGGACTCAATCTGTTCCAATTCAATCAACTCATAATTCAGCGACGGAAAATGAGTGTAGTTCCGCATATCCACAATCCGCCCGGGCTTTGCCCACGGAATTGCGGCGGCGGAAAACAGCGTTCCGTTTTCCGCCATCTGCCGGACAGACCCGCCGATATTTTTAATGTACCGAAATGTATTCCCGTTCTGTTTTTTAACCGCTGTAAATTCAGCGTCAATCGCCGCCGGAATTCCGGCGGATTCAAACGCGCCGTTCCACGCCAGCACAAACGGCCGGCACTCTTCAACGGTAATCAGCGGCCGTTCGCCGGATTTTAAACTGTGAATCGTTGATCGCAGCATTGCCAGCCGGCTGAAAATCCCATCGTCCTCTTCCGTAAAATCCTGCCGCTCGCGGCGTCCATCATGAAACTCGACATCAACCGTGCAGAAATCAGTCAGTGTAACAGTTGCTTTTTCGGTGCGGATTTCGCAAACAACCGCGCCGGACTCCGGCGTCGCAAGACTCGCGCTGAACAACAGCTTCACGCCGTTTTCGGCCTGAATGCAAACCGCATTGGTATCTTCACTTTCAATCGCGTTGGCGTGATACAGTTCCGCCTGTACCGTTTCCGGCGACGCCATTCCGGCGGCGGAACTTCCAAGATACAGCGCCTCCGCCATCAAATGCGCCAGCGGATTTCCAATCGTTCCGTCCAGCACCCACACATTGTTCATCCGCAGCTTTCCGCTCCACGCCGCGCGGCGGAAATATTCTTCCGAGCGCGGCCAGAGCGCATGCGCATGCACACTTTTAATTGCGCCGAACTCGCCGAACATCAACCGGTTTTTAATCGCGGCCGTTGACGTCGCAAACAGATGCTGAAAATTCACAGCAATCCATTTTCCGGTGCGCCGCTGCAGTTCAATCAGTTTATCCATATCCTGAATCGTCACCACCGGCGGTTTCTCCAGCAGCACATGAAACCCGTTTTCCACCGCTTTCGCCGCGTACTCGAAATGACTGTCTATACTGGTCGGAATAACAATCGCCGGACAGGTTTCCGGCGGCACATTTGCAATCAGGGCATCAATATCTTTATAAATGGAAACCCCGGCTGCGGCACACTGCTGTACCGGTTCGCTGTCTGAATTCCGGGTCACTATTGCAACCAGCCGGCAGATTTCCGGCAGCTCGCTGATCCGGTCGCGCAAATATGCTGCATAGCCGCCGCAGCCGATGATTGCCAAATTCATTGGCAAATGTTTAATACTCAATGTTCATTGCTCCATATAAAAACTGTTTCGAGACGCTGTTCATTGCCGGTTAACTGCTGAATATTGATAATTGAACATTCATCGGCAGACTGGCGCGCACGCAAAACGAAACGCGTTAATTTGAGAGCATCGACGGTATTCGTCAGTGCAGTGTTCTTTTCAACAAACGGCAGATACAGCGGCGGCGGAATATCCAGCTCCACCGGCACCGGAGTTTTTCCGTCCTTCAGCAGTGTAACGAGATTTTCGTTCGCGCGCGCTTCGATAATTCCGGCGGTACCGACAATCCGGATCCAGTCGTTGCCATGCGTGCCGGCGGACTGCGGACAAAAATAGTCCACGCTCACCGTCGCCGGCGCACCGCTGCTCAATGTAAAAATTCCGGCGCATGAATCTTCGCAGCTGCTGAACACCGTAATTCCGGCCAGCGACGGATGATTTAAACCGCCGGAAAGTTCTTCGCCGGCATACGCCGGCGCCACGCCGGAAAAGTGAACATCACCACACGCACCGAATTCATTTGCCGCCTCAAACCAATGTCCCCACCCGCCTATAAAAACAATATTTTTCATAACTAGTAAACCTCCCCGCGACAAGCCACGGGGTATTCTGCGACAGACTTCGATAAAACTTAATTTCCGGGCCACGGGATGAAATGAAAACGAATGTGCAATCAGTTCCTCCCATATCAAGATCCGGATTTATTTTCGGGGAGAACACGGTGCAATTCAAAAATATAAACTGTCCAAATTATCTCCCTTTTTTTGGACATGCCCAAAAAAACGGAATGTATTCAAAACAAAAAAATCGCTGCAGGATACGCCGTATTCAGGAGCGTATCCTGCTTCTAATTTTCCGGTGCGACGGACGCCGGAAAACCGGCGGCGCAAATGCTCTCAATCCGCAGCTCCTCGCTGGCGGACAGTTCCGGCACAATCTCCAGCAGCCACTCGTTTCCGGCATCCATACCGGACGCAATGATTTTAACCAGTCGCATATTGCCGTCGGCGCAGTTTGCATTAAACGTTCCGGCGGGCTCACCGTTAATCCGAACGCTGAACGCTCCGGATTTTTTTGTACTCTCACCGAACAGCATCACCTCCGAAGCGCGTACGCGGAACCGCAGCGGCTTTGCTCCCGGCGCCGCCACTGCCAGTGTGCCCATCCAGCGTGAACAGAGAAAATCGAATGCAATCGCAATCCGGTGCGGTTCGGCGCGTGTCCAGACGTCCGGCAGATCGCCGTTGGCGGCAATGTGGAAGCGGTTCGCCGTCACATACGTTTCCGCATGCAGCATTTTTTCCGGCGCGCGACAAACAGCGGCATTGCTGATCGCCTGCTCAAACGCATCCCACACCGCAGCCGCATACAATGCGTATCCGGCGTCACCGGGATGAACAGAATCGGGCGTATCCCACAGCTCATTTGCATCTGCAATTCCGGTGGCGACGCGCTCTTTCAACAAAGCAACCGCATCCGCCTGCGGCAGTCCGTACGCCTCAGCAATTTTTTTATGCTCCGCATCGAGCGGGCGCGGCGGCGGATTCGGCAGGCCGTCTTTTTTAATTGAAAAACGCGCCTGCAACACCGGAATCCCTGCCAACACCAGTCGCCGGACAACCGCCTCATACGCCGCCAGCCGCGCCGGGTTCGGAAAATCAAACGCCTTGTCGTTAATCGTAAAATCCAGAAAAACCAGATCCGGCTCATACGCCAGCACATCGCGATCCAGCCGGAACACCGCCAGTTGCGAACCGGTGCCGCCCAGCGCTGCATCAATAAACCGGAACTGCGACATCGGGAAACGATCCTCCAGCTTGCGGGAAATGATAGCGCGGTATGATGTTTTCCACGGATCCGTTGAATTCGCGCCGACGGTCAGGCTTCCGCCAAAAAACGCGACACAAAGCCGCTCGCCGTTTTCAGCCCGGCGCGCAAACTCTGAAAAATCCGGCGCAACGGAAAAAAGAAAAACCGGCAGTAAAACAAAAACAGCGATCAATTTTTTCATGCCGCCAAGATTCGGTGAAATAAAAATGCCTGCAATGAAAAAAGAAAAAATTCTGTACACCATATTCTCATGGTAGATTGTAACTGCAAGTGTCCGGTTGGAGATTTTTGATTCATGCCGTCATTTTCTGATCGAACCGTTCTTCCGCTGTTTTAAAATTCAATAGTTTTCGTGGATAGGTAGTGATCCACGTTTCGATCTCCCAATGATTGAACTCTTCCTGGGTTCAACCGCCGGCGGACGGTCGATAATGCTGTGTCCCGGAGCCACGGTGCGTTTGCGGCATTACACCGTTCTTCTACGGAATACTCTCCATGCGATAGGTCAGCCCAGCCGCACTTCAGCTCCTGGCGGATCGTACGCTTCGCACATCCGGGCAGCGCGGCAATCCGGACGGCCGGTTCTCCCCTCCGGTACAACACCTCAATCTGAATGCGCTCTTCGTACGTCAAATGCTTTCCCTTCCGCGGGTCTGTGTGATACATTGTCCCTGTTCCATGCCGATGCTCCTTTCCTTTGTTTTGTCGAATGAAGACAGGTTCATTCTGGTATGGAATTTCTATGCTTCCAACCGGATACTTGCGTTTACAATCTACCCGGATTTTATAATTTCACCGCAACGGATAAAAGGAAATCAAGCTGCGTGTGCTATTAACCTTCACGGATAGCGGCTCCAGTGGCTTCGCAGACATTTTTACCGACGATGTCATGGAAGGCGTTCACTCTTTCGTCGGTGAGCGTGCCGGCTGGAGAGCGGTAGATAAAGTTGTATGCCATGCTCTTTTTGCCTTGTTCAAGCGGCTTGCCGCGAAAGAGATCGAACAGCGTAATTGTTTCCAGTTCCGCCGGCGCGGCAGATCTGGCAGCTTTGACGATCTCTTCATGCTTCACCTGTTCGTCCACGATAAATGCAAAATCGCGGTCGATGCTCGGATAGAGCGGAATATCTTTGACGGGATACCGGCGCCAGACGTTTTCGATCAGCGCTTCAAGATCAATTTCGGCGGCAGCGACCGGATCGTTCAAGCGCCACTCTTTGCGCGCGGCATCGTTAATCAATCCAAGCACGCCGATTTTCCGTTTGCCGGCGGTAATTTCCACGGCGGTGCCGGCGGAAAATTCCGGTGCTTTATCGAGCGGACGGAACTGTACTTTAACGAGTTTCTGTGCGGCGAACAGATTTTCGAGCAGTCCTTTCAGATGCAAAAAAGTTTCTTCCCGGGTGACGGGGCGCTGTTTATCGAGTGCGCCGCGGCCGGCGGTTCCCATTAGGCCGATACAGATTTTTTCAACCTGCTTTGTTCCTTGTTCAGTTTTGATAAAGGTGCGCCCGCTTTCAAAAAAGAGAGCTTCATTAATCTGACGCGATTTATTGCGTCCGAGGCTTTCAACCATTTGCGGAATAAGCGAGGTGCGCAGTACGGATTGATCCGAACTGATCGGATGCGGCAGCTCTTCACGCGCGTCGTAATTTTCTTTGCCGAACAGATCGAGCAAGGCGTGGTTGACGAGCGTGTAGTTCATGATTTCACGTGCGCCGAGTCCGGCGAGATTTTTATGGCATGCATGAATGGCGCGAATCCGCGCATCACTGACGCCGGAGATCGTGGTGGCGTCCGGCATTTTTTCCGGAATTTTATCAACACCGTACAGCCGGATCACTTCTTCGCTCAAATCAACTTCGCGTTCTAGGTCGTCACGAAAGGCCGGAATTTCGAGCAGCGCTTTTTCGGTATCGCTCTCCAGCACGCTGATTCCGAGCGATTCAAAAATTTCTTTCTGTGTACCCGCCGGAATTCCCAATCCAATCAAATCACAGATTTTATGCCAGTGAACAGTGATCTGCCGTCTGGTTTTCGGCGCGGCGTATGCATCAAGCACACCGGCACAAAGTTCAGCGCCGGCAAAGTCCTGCATGAGTGCGGCGGCGCGGCGGCTCGCCCATTCAACAGACTCTGCATTCACGCCGCGCTGAAAACGGTAGGAGCTGTCAGTGGAAAGCCCGAGCGCTTTTACAGTGGCGCGAATGTTTGACTTTTCAAACACCGCCGCTTCGAGCAGAACAGTTTTGGTATGATCATTAATTTCAGTATTAAGTCCGCCCATTATGCCGCCGAGCGCAATGGCTTTTTCGGTGTCGGCAATGACGGTCATATGTTCATTTAATACGCGCTCTGTGCCGTCAAGCGTGATAAATTTTTCACCGGCGCCGGCGTTGCGGACAATAATTTTCCCCGCTTGCAGCAGCGTGTAATCGAACGCGTGCAACGGATGTCCGGTTTCGAGCAGGACATAGTTGGTGATATCGACGACGTTGTTGATGGAACGGATGCCGCAGGCATTGAGCCGTTTCTGCATCCATTCCGGCGCCGGTGCAATTTGAATGTTTTTCAAAACGTGCGCGGTATAGCGCGGACATTTTCCGGTATCCTGAACTTCAACAGAAACATATTTTTCTACTGCTGCGGTGCTCTCTTTAATTTCCGGCACCGGAATTTTCAGCGGCGCGCCGTAGATTGCGGCGACTTCGCGCGCGATGCCGATGACGCTTAAGCAGTCCGGACGGTTCGGCGTGATTTCAAGTTCGAACACCGTTTCCGGCGCGCCGATAATTTCGGTCAGCGGTGTGCCGGGAACAGTTCCGGGATTGAGAACCATCAGCCCTGAATGATCATTTGAAAGTCCGAGTTCATCCGCTGCACAGAGCATACCGAGCGATTCGACGCCGCGGATTTTAGCTTTTTTCAGTTTTTCACCGCGCAGTACGGTGCCGACCGGCGCAAATGGATAGACGCCGCCGGTTTCGACATTCGGAGCGCCGCAAACCACTTTAAGCGTTGCGCCGGCGCCGTAATCGACACTACACAACCGCAGTTTATCGGCATCCGGATGCGGCTCGACGGCGAGAATTTTTCCGGCGACGACGCCATCAAACATACCGCCGACAGTTTCAATTTTTTCCACTTCAAGACCGGCGAACGTCAGGCGGTCGGCAAGACCTTCAACGGTATCATCAAAATCGACATATTCTTTGAGCCAGCTTAATGTAAATTTCATCGGGTTTCCTCAGCTAAAACGAAAAGAGAGTAAAACACGAAACGCACCGGCGGGCAAGCCGTGACAAAAAGAACATATGATCTATGGGGTGAATTTAAAGTACACTGTCGAAAGACAGAAGTGAGTAAAATTTTCGCTGACTTTTTCAGCAGCTAATTTTTCTTCCACGGCGGTGTAAACGGCAGTGCGGCGTGAAAACGGTCGATTAATTCTGTCTGATATTCCCCGGCAAAATTTCCGGCAGTAATTCTTTTTAATGCAGTGTTACGCAACTCAATCCAGCTGGCGGATTCGTCGCCGGGAATGATCGGAAAAAAATTCACGCCGGCGGAGCGGGCGGCGGCAAGATCGCCGGGGGCATCGCCAACCATGAGCATGTGCGCCGGTGCATAGCGTCCGCACATAATGGTTTGCAGCGTCGATTTTTTTGACCCGAGTTCGGCGCCGGCAATCACATCAATATATTTTTCAAGACCGGCGTTACGCCATTCGTGCACAAGCGCTTCTTCGGCAGTTTGCGAAACGACAATGACATCGCAGTCGCGTCGAATTTTTTGCAGTGATGTTTCAACCTCAGCAAACACCGGCATCTCTTTTACACCGGCGATTTCTATATTTACTGCACGGCTCCAGTTCAGGATGCGGCGCAAATCTTCGTTATCGCCGCATCCGGCGGGTGCGGTTATTGCGCGATCATCGCCCGCATTTACAATCATAAATTTCTCCAGCTCATCCGTGCTGAGCGGACGACCAGAATTTATAAACTGCTCGAGTGCGGCGGTATTCGGGATTCTGGTGAGTGCCGGAAAGTACGGCACAGCGGTTTTCATATTCTGGAAAATTTTGAGCAGCAGCTCAAACCGGTTAAGCCCGCGCCACTGCGAATAAAGCGCTGTCCATTCGGCGATTCGCCGGAATTCCTTTTCTTCGTTTTCGAGCTGCCAGAAGCGAATGATGCCGGTATGAAAAATCTGCTGTTTGATCGTCATGCTGTCAAACACACAACCGTCGGAATCCAGCGCAACCAGTACATCGTGCTTTGCATCAAAATGAATCAGATCGTTTTTGCTCCAGCTGTTTTTCATATCATACGATCAGGCAGATTTGACAGATCGGGCAGATCAACATCTTTTTAATTATCGTATTCGTCCAGGCCCTGCAGTACACGGTAGGTGCGGTGAGCGCGCTGAATTTTTGCCTGCTGTTCCTGAAACGACTGCACCTCTGTTTCGCGCGGATTGGTTTTTGAAAGCAGAATCAGCGCTTCCGTTGAAATCTGCGCCGCTTTTTCGTATTCACCGGAAACATAATAGGCTTCAGCCAGCGTGTTCCAAATGGACGGCATGTACGGTGAAAGCATCAGTGCTTCACGGGCATAACGCAGCGCAAGCGCACCGTCGCGCACACGTCCGCCGGTGGCATAAACCCACGCGAGGTTGTTGTAGAGCAGCGGATTATCGGGATATTCTTCAATGAGCTGTTTCAGATAGTTGATCGCCTCGGAATAGCGTTTCATCGTGATGTAAAGCGTACTGAGGCGAAACCGGATTTCAGCATCCTCCGGATAATTTTCGCGGGCGCGCAGATAGGCTTTTTCGGCTGATAAATACTCTCCTTCTTCCATATATTTTTGTGCGGCGTTCAACAGACGGTCGGTGCGGCTGTCGTGCTGCACCCCTTCCGGCGCAGCAAATTCCGGCGGAGTTTCAGTTTCATCCTGCAGTTCAATCCGCGAGCCGGTTTCTGTTTGAATGATCAGTTCACGCTCTGTGTCGACATCCTGATCGGGACGCCGCAGCAGCGGCGGCGCATTGGTTTCTTCCGCTGCGGAATCCCACCGGTTGGGAAGTGCAGTGTCAGCATGTTCAAAAATATTGGTTGAAATTCCTCCGTCCGGGTGCTGAGCCATCAGCACAGCAGCAACGGAAACGGAAGCGGTTAAAATAAAAATCAGTTTGTGCATAGAAATTATAATTTTTTAACAGTTACTTTTACAGTCGCCGGCTCAATGCGATCGGTTTTAAATCCGGCCGGCACCGCCGCATGCACCGGCATTTCATATTCGCCCGCCGCCGTCAGTTCTGAACAGTCGGCATATAAATATACATCGTGCCGATGCAGATCGTCTACGTTCGCAGTGCGTCCAGACAACTCGATGGTCGCGGTTTCCGGTGAAATTCTTGTCACACGCGACTCAGCCGATGATACCAGAACCCGGATATTTATATTTTCAAGCCGGCGCGTAACAACGCGTTCAACCAGAGTAAAATCTACTGTTACATATTCCGGCGATGCATTCCAGAATTCCGCCGTATCGGCAATCATTGCGGCTGTACGGAACGATGTGTAACGTCCGTCCAGACTCACCGGCACGGTGCGCACCAGTTCGAGATTGCGCAGCAGTTGTTCAGCGCCGCGCACCCGGACCGCTGCCGGCGTACACTCTGTTTTTTCAAGCTGAACGCCTGCCGGAAGTTCACCTTCGAACACCGCTTTCACCGGCAGAATACGCTCCACTTCACGGTCGATGGAGACTGTAATTTCCGATGGATCGAACTGGACAATTTGCGCGCGCGAGGTGGTACGCACGAATCGCGGCTGAAGTTTAACAGACTGTTTTGCGCGGTCAGACGTGCGCGGCACTTCAATAAACACTGCCAGTTCATCGCTGCTGATAAACCGTAAATCTTCACGCGCACCGCGGAAACGGATATTGACCGTTTCCGCCGACTGATCCATCACCGCGCGCCCCGGACCGGCAGAAATTTCCACCGGCACATCCGTCACTAGAATTTCAAAACTTGTTGTTTCGCGGATCGCCTGCCACACCGCAAATGCCAGCGCCACGCAGCCGAGTTTCAGCAGCCAGTGGTACGAAACGGTTTTCCACAGCAGTACAATATAATCTTTAATTGTCTTTTTCCGCTCAGTCATGTTGCGGTGCTTCTCCGAAAATAAAATTCAATTGTCCGCCGGCGTATGCCGGCTGATGACTTTTCAGTTTTTTCAGTCCGCTCGATTCGCGGCCGAGAAACGACGACAGCACGCGTTTTAAATGCGCTTCATCAAACCCGCGTTTCAATCGCCCGTTATACGCGATCGAAACCACACCGGTTTCTTCCGAAACAACAATCACCACCGCGTCGGATTCTTCCGTCATTCCGATTGCCGCGCGATGCCGTGTGCCGAGCGTACGCGCCATATCGTCGTTCTGCGACAGCGGGAAAACACAGCCGGCAGCGGCGATCTTGTTTTCATTAATAATCACACCGCCGTCGTGCAGCGGCGTGCCGGGATAAAAAATAGTGGCCAGCAGTTCCGCACTGACATCGCAGTGCAAGGCCACACCGGTATCCTGAATACCCTTTGTTTCAACATCGCGTTCAATTGCAATTAATGCGCCGATCTTCCGTTCGGCCAGCATATTCACCGCCAGTACAATCGGATCCGCCAGTGCGCGCCGGCCTTTCGTACCAAGAAAATTCGTGCGCTGTCCGATGCGCGCCAATGCGCGCCGGACTTCCGGCTGAAAGATCACCACCAGCGCAAGCGCCAGATAAATCATGACGCGCTGCAGCAGCCAGTTGATAATTAACAGATTGGTGAATTTTGTAATTAAAATCAGACAGACAAACAGCACCGCCAGACCGGTAAAAATAGCGGACGCGCGCGTGCCGCGGAAAAATTTAATCAGATAATAAAAAATAAAGGAGAGAATCGTAATTTCGATCCAGCCGCCGATGCCGGGATTTTCTATGCCTGAAAGCCAATTCATCCAATTCTCCTAAATTCTTTTTATAATCTAGACAGGATTAAGCGGATAGACAAACCTGAAATGAATTTCAAACCGCGGATGGAGCGGATGGAAACGAATTTTTAACTGCAAATGGACGCCAATTTACACGAATAAATCGGCAGGGCGGCAGTCCCTTGTATGTTCCCCTGTGTGTTATCTTTTATCTGCTTTCAATGACACTGCGGTTGATTGGAAGGGTTCACCGGGGGCGGCCGCCCCCGGTGAACCGGAGGGAGTAAGGCTGGTTCGCCCTTGAACCTTGAGTCCAAAAGCGTAGCTCAGCCCCTGCCTCCCGCATGTACTAACCCGGACTGTTGTCTGAGCAACCGGGCTCGTATCATAAGGATGGAGTATACAATGAATGACAAGGCCGTCTACATCGGTGTCGATGTTTCAAAGGAGTTTCTGGACATCGATTCGTTTGATTCAAAACCCGCACACATTCCTAATTCCAAAGCCGGTATCCGCCGGCTCATTGAGCGGATTAAGAATGCAGATCAACACATAATCATCTGCTGTGAATCCACCGGCGGATGCGAACGCCTGCTGTGTGACAGGCTCACAGACGCAGGCCTTGATGCTGCCCGGGTTGATCCCCAAAGCGTACGCGACTTCGCGAAGTCGCGTAAGATCCTTGCCAGGACCGATCAGCTTGACGCAAAAGTTCTATCGTTGTTCGGTACACTGAATAACCGCGGCTGTATGTACAGCAGCCGCAGTGGCGGACCGCGCTCAATGCACTGATCCATCGGCGCACAGTACTCGTTGAGATGTGCAAGGATGAAAAACTTCGTTTAAACATGGCTGAACCACAGATAGAAACGTCATCGGACTCACCGGTGCACTGACACTCGTCAGTACGATGCCTGAACCCGGTCAGATCGGTGATAACCAGGCAGCGGCGCCGGCCGGATTAGCGCCGCACAATCGTGACAGCGGAAAGTTCCGCGGCCAGCGCCATATCCATGGCGGCCGCGCGGAAGTGCGGCGTGCACTCTACATGTGCGCCATAAGTGCACGGCGCCGCAATCCAATCCTGAAGGAGTTTTATGAACGGCTTATCGCCGACGGAAAAAAGAAAAAAGCGGCGCTCATTGCAGTGGCATGCAAATTAATCGTACTGGCCAACCGGCTGCTCGCAGATCCCGGGTTCCAGCTCTCATAACTTTTTCAACAAACACTGTTGCTACATTCTGCGCAGAAAAAATTCTGCACGCAAAGACACAAAGGAAAAAAGAGAAATGAATTTTTTTGCCGGCGGAACGCCGGAGATTTTTCATGCTTCGTGCCTAATGCCTTTTTCCTTATCTGTTTTTCTGGAAATCTGAAGGGCACATGCCGGTGGCTTTCTGCAGGACTTGGCTCAAGTGCGTTGTGGACAGATATCCAACGTTGATCGCAATTTCAGCGACGGTCTGATTGCCGGCGGCGAGTTCTTCTTTAATCCTCTCCAGCCGCAGATCACGGATATGGTCGGCGACAGAATGACCAAGATAGCGGTAAAACCGGCGGTCGAGTGTCCGTCGCGCAATCATCAGGCGCTGCGCCAGTTCGCCGGCATTCAGGCGGAGGCCTCTCGGCGTTTTTAAAATCTGCAGCGCGGCAGTAACCTGAGGGTCTTCAACCATCAGAACATCACTGGATCCGCGCACCGCAATCCGCTCAGGTTTAATAATTGTTTTTTGCGGCACTTTTTTTCCCCCGCGCATCAACCGGTCGAGCAGTTTGCAGGCGGCGGTGCCGACTTCCGCCTCCGGCAGTTCAATACTGCTTAGCGTCGGAATGCAGTCGATGCACAGTTCGATGGCGTTGTTGCAGCTGAGAACTGCAATTTCGTTCGGCACGCTGCGCCCGAGTTTTTCAATCAGGTGAATAATATCTCTGCCGCCGTAGTCGGAATCAGAAAACAGCCCGAAACAGCATGGCCAGGAACGGATGATCTGCCGGTATTTTCTTTGATCGATTTCCTTCCAGGGGAACAGATTTTCTTCCAGCAGGGTGAATTCCTGCCGGTGCAGTTCATCGGTAAATCCTTGTCGGCGGTATTTGGCAAATTCGTATTCAGAATAAACCATGCCAAATGTTTTGGCACCGCAGGAGATCAGGTGCCGGGCGGCGAGTACGCCGATTTCATAATTATCAAATGTACACATCGGATAATTCGTTTCCGGCAGCGCCTGAGAAATATTGATGACCGGGCATTGCATTTTTTTGGCAGCGTTCAAGATTTCCGGGCAGTTGATTTTTAAGATGGCACCGTCAAATTTTGTGCGGGGAAATCTTCCTCGGCGTCCGAGCTCACAAGGAATCAGCGACACTTCGCACCATCCGGCGTGTTCGGCATACGTCAACACGGACGGCAGCAGGCCGGAAATTTCCAAAGGCTCCAAATATAACGCAATGTGCTTTCCCATGAATCAACAATCTTCACGGAAATTTTCCTGCTGTCAAGCCGGCGTGTCCAAAAATAAGGAATGCGGTTGTCACTTTTTTCCCGTTGGTTTTTTTGTGCCGGTATTCATGATCGCTGTATAATCACCGGAAATTCCGGCGGGCGGCGTACAGGAGCGGAAATGAAGTTATTGGCAATATTGGTGTTTTTTGCGACGGGCTATGCGGAAACTAATCCGCTCGAAACCGTTCGCGTTGCGATCGCGGGGAGTTCCGCCTGCGAAACGTATCATTCCGGCGCGCCGGAACTGATTTGGGGCTGGGGCGAAGTGATCGGCGATTATTTCAAGCCCGGCGCCGAAATATTGAATCATGCAAAAGGCGGACGCAGCAGCAAAAGTTTTATCGCCGAAAGGCGCTGGGAAAAACTGCTGGCCGACGAACCGGATTATATTCTAATGACTCTCGGAGCCAACGACACTAAAGGTAAACTCGGTTATACTGATCCGCAGACAGAATTCCGCGACAATCTCCGGCGGTTTGCGGCGGATGCCGGCGCTGCCGGCGCGCACATTATTTTCGTAACGCTGAATACATCCATGATGTTCAATGCGGATAAAACCAAAGCGGTTTTCCATAAATCCGGCAGAGCCATCCGCACCGATCGGCTGGAGCACTGTCAGGCAATCCGCGAAGTTGCGGCGGAACTGAACAAACCCTGTCTCGAACTATGGGATAATCAGGTGCGCGAATGGGAAGAGATGGGCGAAGAAAACGCCGCTGCGCTGTATCGCATCAACGATCAGGGGAAAATTGATCCCAGCCATACAAATAAAGCCGGCGCCGAACGGATTGCGCGAATCATCATGCGCGAACTGGCAGCAAGCATATCGCCGCTGGCGGCTTATGTTGATTCTGTAAAAATTGAAGCGTGTGGAAAAAATTAATGGAGTGGAAATGAAAAGATTAATTGCAGCAGTTTGCGGGATTGCATCGATGTCCGCCGGAGCGGATTTCTCACAAATGAACGAACAGGTTCTGGCGCTCGGTTCGCTGACGAATGCGCCGGCAGTACAGGATGCCGGAGATTCTGACGGCATCATGAAAACCGTGTTTTTTGATTCGGTGCAATATAAAGGAAAACCGGCGAAAGTGTTCGCATGGATCGGCGTGCCGGAAACGTCCGGCGGTAAAAAAATCCCCGGCATTGTTCTTGTGCACGGCGGCGGCGGAACCGCATTCAAAGAGTGGGTCGATCTGTGGAACAAAAAAGGATTCGCCGCAATTTCCATTGCTACCGGCGGACAGACCGACGAGTGGACGGGCAACTACAGCGCCACAGCGCGGAATAAAATCTGGGTGCGGCACGAATGGGCGGGCGCGCCGCAGGGCAGTACATATGGCGACACCAAAGAGCCGCTGGAAGATCAGTGGATGTATCACGCCGTCGCCGGAACGGTGCTGGCAAACTCGCTGCTGCGTTCACTTCCGGAAGTTGACGAAAGCAGGATCGGCGTGATAGGAATTTCGTGGGGCGGAATCATCACCAGCACCGTGATGGGCATTGATCCGCGTTTTGCATTCGCCATCCCGGTTTACGGCTGCGGGCATCTGGCGGACAGCGAAAATAAATATGGCGACGCGCTGCGCGATAATGAAATTTATAAAAATGTCTGGGACCCGATGATCCGGATGAGCCGTGCGATAATGCCGACGCTCTGGCTGTCGTGGCCGGAGGATTTTGCATTTTCGCCGATCAGTCAGGCAAAAAATTATCACGCGATGCCCGGCGCCTACATGGTTTCGCTGATTCCCCGCATGGGACACAGTCATGAGAAGGGCTGGAATCCGCCGGACAGTTATGCCTTTGCCGAAAGCATTGTGAACACCGGCCGGCCGTGGGGCGGCATGGTCCGGGTTGAAAAAGCCGGTGCGGATGTCGCTGTAGAATTCAGGACGGACATCGCACCGGAAAAAGCAGTACTGGTTTCGACAACCGGCGCCGGTTTTACCGGAAACCGCACCTGGATCGAAACGCCGGCGGCATTCCGGCAGAACGACGGAACATGGATTGCTTCCGCAATCCTGCCGGAAAATACAACGGCATGGTTTCTCAATCTGACCTGCAGCGGATTGACGCTGAGCTCGGAATTTCAGACGGTGGAATAAAAAGAACTGTCCAAAAATCAGTATAATTTCTGGCGGGTTTTTTTTATTGGCACTGGCTTGCCGGAGTTCATAATTAAAACACAATTAACGGAGTAATGTGTATGAAGAACACGAACTGTAAAGAAAATATGCTATTGGTGATGATTACAGGCATACTGTGCTGCAGTGCGGCTCAGGCGCTGGGCATTGAAATCGGTGCGCAATCCGCGGCGCCGCCGGTTGCGCCGGATAAAATTTTCCCGCCAACGCTTTCCTTCTATGCGTCGTTCGATAACGGACTGGATGCCGAATTTTCGCGCTCGGAAGGCGGCGCCGGCGGTTTGACGGTGAGCACCGTTTCCGGCGGAGTCAGCAACGGCGCCGTATCGATTACAAAAATCGGCGGACATCTCAACTTCCGCGGCGATCACAATGTGAACACTGAAAACGGAACGGTGACGTTTTACTGCAAAGGCCCGGCGATGGCCGGCGCGCAGGGCGATGCGTGGCTGTGGCAGGTGCGCACAACGCAGAATTATTATATCGGCGTGAAGCGGACTTCTTCCGGCCTTTCACTGGGTCTCACGCGTTACACTTATCCGCGCTACACCGACCTGTCGAGCGTGGACTGGACGCAGGGTTCGTTCAATGCCGATACATGGTACCGCATTACCGCGTCGTGGGACGCGCAGTTGCAGAAGGGCTGGCTGAGCGTGGACGGCCAGCAGGTGGAAGGCACGTTTGAAATGCCGGTGCATCCCGGCGCGGCGCTGGTCTTTTATGTCGGCGGCAGCGCGGCGGGCCGGCAGGTGAGCGGCGGACTGCTGGAGCAGGGCAACAGTTTCGACGAGCTGGCAATTTACGACCGCAGTTTAAGAAACCTGGACGACGATAACGGACTTTCCGGAGACGACGCGGCCTTTATCCGCCGCGTGGAAACCGGCGTTCGCAACAGTCTGCGCACGCTGGCCGGATTGCAGAATCTCGGCGGCTGGCAGCGGGTTTACACCTGGCCGGCAAAACTCGGCGCAACATCGCAGGGACGCGACCGGGTGACTCCCCATGACGAAATCAGTCTGGACAAAATGGAAGGAACGTCGCGCATCGCCGGACATTTTCTCTATGCGTATGAAGTGCTGCGCGATCCGGTCTATCTTGAAGTGGCGATAAAAACCGGCGAAATGCTGCTGGCCGCTCAACACCCGGCAGGCTACTGGTATAATAACTACCGGGTTACGATCACCGGGCCTGAACCGCTTCCTGGTGCTTCCGTGCTGCTGCAGGACGGCGTTCAGAGCGATCAGCTCGGCTTTTTAATGGCGCTTGCTAAGGTCACCGGCGATGTGCGCTATAAAAACGCGGCCATCGAGTGCGGCGAATTTTATATTGATTATCAGAATCCCGACGGCAGCTGGTCGCATCATGTGGATTTGAACCGCGGCATCGGCGTCACCGCGCGCGGCGAACCGCAGGGCGGGGAAATTAACGACTACGCCATCAACTACGCGATGGATACGATGATTTCGCTGTGGCACTTCTCCCAAGAAGCGCGGTTTATGGAATCCGTCAAACGCGCCGGCGACTGGATGGTTGCGGCGCTGATTGAAAACGACAACGTCTGCGGCTGGGCGCTGCAATACAATAATCAGAAACAACCGGTGTGGGCGCGCAAATTCGAGCCGCCGGCGCTTTCATTCGATGCCATTCCGGTTGCCGCCAAAGCGCTGATTGAAGCCTACCGGCTTTCCGGCGACGACCGTTATCTTGAACCGATTCGCAAAACCTCCGCGTGGCTCAAGCAGACATTTCCGGGCGGACAGATGCATTACTATTACGATATCGCCACCGGCCGTCCGGTGGCCGCCTGGGAAAACCAGATTTATTTCCTCGACGATCCTGAACAGCTGGCACTCGCAAAATCATTCCCGATGAGCACAATTATTACCGATCTGCACGTCTGTCCCGATCTGGATGGAATGCTCGCCAAAGCGGATTCTGCCGGCGCAGACAACAGTTCGTCGATCACAACCGGCAGCCTGAAAACGCTGGCGATCGACTCACTGGACAAGCAGAACGAAGAGGGCGTCTGGCTCCAGGAAAATATCGGCGGCGGAACCTATACGCTCGGGCTCGGCTTTCCCGGATACCGCACGCGGCTGACACGGTATATGCTTTACATTGAGCGCATCGATCCGCGCATTCCGCAGGAATACCGCCTGCTCGGCGGCGACGGCGACCTGCTGCGGATGGCATCGCCGGCAAGCTGGTATGCGGTGGACTGGCCGGCGGATTAATGGACGATTGATTATTGGAAAATTTTGAGAGAAACGATGAAAAAAACTGTAACAGGACTGGCGGCGGGAATGCTCCTTGTTGCGGGCTTATCCGCGGACACTTGGTTTATTGGAACGGCTTTTAATTCCGGCGCCTGGAGCAACGGCGATCCGTCCGATACGAATATGGGATGGGTTACCAACGACGTCGCCTCACAGGGACAAAGCACCGTCGACTGGGTGATTACTCATACCGCCGGAACTGTTTCCCGCGGCCAGACGCTGACATTTGACGGCGGTGTTAAATGGGTTCTTGACGGCGGCTCGCTTGAGGCGCGGGGCACGGGCAATATAAACATCGGGAGTACAACAACGACCGGCGACATCGTGCTGAGCAACGGAACAGTTTCCGCCGCCGGCGCTCTCCAGGTCAGAATGAATTCCTTTCTCCGGCAGAGCGGCGGCGCCGTAACGGCCGCTTCAGCCCGGGTTGAGTATGGAGGACAACTGGAAATTTCCGGCGGAACGGGCGCAATCGCCGGAACCCTGACGTTTGCCAATCCCGGCTCGCAGGCGGTATTTTCCGGCGGATACTGGGCGGCGGGAGATCTCAATTTCGGCGGCACATTGGGATCGGCCGCCGGAATTACTTTTGCTGACGGGGACGGATCTCTTACAGTGGATGCAGTAACAATCAGCGCCGGATACATTAATTTTGTTTCCGGTTCCGGAGGAAGCCTGACGATTACCGGATATTCCGGCGCGGCGGATTTTGAAGCATTATGGAATGCCAACAGGATTAAAGTTGACGGACAGGGCGCGGCGAACGGCATCAGCTTTGCCTCGTCGGGCCTGCGGGTTGCCGGTGATGCACAGAACACGCTGACGGCGGCTCCTGTGCTCAAACTTTTTATTATTCATTAAGTCGATTTCGGGAAGTTTTCCGGCGAGGCGCCGGAAAAAAGAGAACAGTACAAAGGAAAGGAGTACAGAATGAAGAAAGGTATAGCAGGCTTAGCGGCCGGGTTGTGTTTTGTGATGGGGTCGTTTGCTGATGTATATTTCGATGGCAGTGGTGCGATTACCACGGCAAGTAACTGGACAAATGACATGGGCGAGACAGGATATTTTCCGACCAATGGTGTTCAGGGATGGGTTACCGAGGGAACTGGTACCATAAGTGGAGAGACTCCTTTTATCGGCTGGACGGTCACCCAAACCGGCGGAACGGTTTCGCGAGCAGGAGCGGTTGCGTTTAATGGCGGTGCTTTGTGGAAGATCCAGGGCGGTGTGATTACAAGCGCGCAGCATGTTACAGTCGGAAGAACGAATGATGCCGTTGCCAAATTGATTGTTTCCGGTGATGCCCTTGTAACGGCTTCTACCAACCTCCAGATAAGATTCAATTCTACATTACAGCAAACCGGCGGAAAGCTTGCCTTTGATCGTAACGCGGAATTTAATTATGGCGGCATTGCGGATATTTCAGGCGGGACGGGAACGTTCGGCGGCACTCTTAATTTTACATATAATGATGCGGTCTTAAAACTTTCCGGCGACGCTGCATGGACATTCGATGGCAACTTGAATATTGGTGGATCAGTTGCCTCCGGTCATGCTGTAGTTCAGTTCGATTCAGGCGCTGGATCGCTGACCGTCAGCAATATTACCGGTTCCGGTAACGGGTACATTAATTTTGCTTCCGGTTCCGAAGGTACCCTTACCGTTACCAGTTATGATGCATCAAATTTTGAAACGTTGTGGAACAGCGGAAAAATTAAAATTGATAATGGCGCCGGTACCGGAAATTTCGACTCATTGTTTGATGTTACCGGAAATACGTTAACCATGATTCCTGAACCGGCGACGCTCTCACTATTCCTGATTTCCGGGCTGGCGCTGATAGTCTGTCGCCGCTGCCGGTAAATCTGTAATTTATTCCGGTGAGGTGCCGGAAAAAAAGAGAACAGTACAAACAGAAGGGAGTACAGAATGAAGAAGATGATGACGGGATTCATCGCGGGAGCGCTGCTCGCCGCAGGAGCATCAGCTCAAACATATACATATTATACCGGGAGCACCGCATCCGCCGGTCTCGGAAATGCAGAGAACTGGAGCGACGGACTGCCGACAGGTGCAGGCGTTGTCGGCATGATTACAAACAATGTATCAATGCCGCTGGGAGGGACATCTTTTGCCGGCTGGACAGCGGTTCAAACCGCCGGAACGATCTCGCGCGGCGGTGTGATCACATTTGATCAAGGAGTTCATTGGACGCTGCAGGGCGGCACGGTTACGAGCGGGCAGCATGTTGCCATTGGAAGTACTACTACCGCAGGAACAATGGTGATGAACGGCGGCGCTTTGGTGGCAAATACAAATTTCCTGGTAAGGAGCGGATCTTCTTTTTCGCAAAGTGGCGGAACGCTTACATTCGCCGGAGCGGCTGAGATCGGCGCCAATGGCGGCGGTACGGCGAATATTTCCGGCGGGACAGGATCATTCGGCTCCATCTCAGTTACAGGCGGATTAATCGCATTTTCCGGCGGGTCGTGGACGACGACAGGAAATTTGCATTTTGGTGGATCAACCACGGGCGCAGGGATCCGGTTTGATCTTGGAGATGGTTCCCTTACCGTTGACACGGTCTCATTCAACGCCGGATATATTGACTTTGTCACCGGCTCTGACGGAACTCTTACAGTGAGCAGTTTTACAGACGCTTCCAACTTTGAAGCATTGTGGAATACCGGACGGATCAGACGCGACGGCGCGAATACCGGAACGTTTGCTGACAACTTTACTGTCACCGGAGACACATTGTCGGTAATTCCTGAACCGGCGGCGCTTACGATGTTCCTGGTTTCCGGGCTGGCGCTGATAGTCTATCGCCGCATGCGGTAATCCGTAAAACTGCGCCGCCGGAATTTCTCCGGCGGTGCTTTGGAGTGCGCAATCTTGATTGCGCTTTGTGCGGAGCAGGCTCCGCACGCCGCAGCTCGCTACGGCTAAAGCGGCGGCAAGCCGCCGCACTCCATATTTTTATCAACCTACAGGAGAAAAAATGAAAACAACACTGATCGGCCTGATTACGCTCGCTTCAACGCTCGGAATTTTGGCGGATACGGAAATTCAGCGAACAAGTGGAACGCTGCTGAACCCCGCCGCATGGTCTGCCGGACTTCCCTCGCTGCAGAATCCTGGAAAAATTGATAAATCCGGCAAGTGGGATGTGCATGAGTATCTCAGCGGCTGGAAGGTTACACAAACTGCCGGCACGATTCAGCGCATCAGCAGCAGTCCGCAGGCGGCGATTCTGCTGAACGAAGGCACGGAATGGATTCTTGAAAAGGACGGCGCAATCTATACCACCGCGCGCCTGCGGGTTGGCGAGTCTAAAACCGCCGGGCATCTGACAATGAACGGCGGAAGTGTTACGGCGTCGCTCAGCCTGGATGTGCAGCGCAATTCGACCTTCCGTCAGAACGGCGGCGAAATTGACGCCGGTACGTTGCGGCAGGGCTTCGCCGGGAAAATTTTTGTAAAAGACGGTACCGCGAAGTTTACCGGCGCCGAGTTGTTCGGCTCTAACACACAGATTGAATTTTCCGGTGGTGCGTGGACATTTTCCGGACTGTTTAAAATCTCAACCACCGGCACCGGCACATTTATCCGCTTTGCGGAAGGCGCTGGATCGTTAACTGTCGACGGGCTGGAAATCAGCGGAAGTGTATTTTTTGATTTTGTTTCCGGCTCCGGCGGCAGCTTCACGGTTAAAAAGTATAAACAGAGTGATTTCGAGGAGCTGTGGAATAAAAAATTTCTCCGGTTTAACGGGGCGAACACCGGAGAATTTGCGGATATTTTCAGCGTTACCGGCGATACGCTGACGCTGAAGTGAAAAAATTTAACCATGAGAAATTAAAACCGCGAATGAACGCAAATTAGAAACTACGGAATACGCGAAAGAGATTTTTGACCGGATAACAGGATTTTGTTGGATGAAAAAATTCTTTGGCATCTTGGCGGTTAAAAAAGAAAAAAATCACAGAGATTCAGAGAATTTATCTCCGTGCCTCAGTGATCTCTGTGGTTGAAAAAAAATCTCTGGCGTTCGGGCCGGCAAAAATCAAAGAGAGAAAGAAAACAGAAATGAAGAAGATGGTTTATGTTACAGCGCTGTCACTGGCTGCGGGAATTTTTGCCGATACAAGTATGAAAGCCTCCAGCGGCGAGCTGCACCGGGAAAAATCCTGGGATAACGGACTGCCCTCCGCATCCAATCCGGGAACCATTGACATCAAAGGATCGTGGGCGGTGAACGGCGCGACGGTTTTTGCCGACTGGGTAGTGACGCAAAAAGAGGGAACCATTTCGAGGTCTGTCACCTCAATCACGTTGAATAAAGGCGCGAAATGGCGGCTGGAAGGCGGAAAAATTGTCTGTACGGATGCGTCCAGCAATAAAGCGCATGTGCGCGTCGGCGAGTCTACCAGCGGCGCCGAATTAATTATGACCGGCGGCGAAATTTCAGCCGACAGTTATTTTGATGTCTGTTTCGAGTCACTTTTCCGGCAGAGCGGCGGAACGGTGAAAGGTGCTGCCGGCTGCCGGTTTTCCGGTGGCGGAAAAACGTTCATTGAAGGCGGCGCCGGAACATTCGGCACGATGAGTGTGATTAATCCCGGCACGCAGATTGAGTTTTCCGGCGGCGCCTGGACGGCGTCGGGAACGCTTAACTTCGGCGGAACAACAACGCCGGATTCATTCATCCGTTTCGCGAAAGGCGACGGTTCGCTTTCCGTCGGCGGACTGGCGCTGGAAGGTTCCGGCTTTATTGATTTCTCCGCAGGCTCCGCCGGAAAATTTTCTGTCAAAAATTTTAAAGCGAACGATTTTGAAAAACTGTGGAGCAGAGGAAAAATCCGGTTTAACGCATCCAGCCGCGGAAACTTCGCCGACCTGTTTGTTGTGGAAAAAAATACGCTGAAGCTGAAGTAAAACAAGGGATAGATTTTTTACCACAGAGTTCACGGAGATTCAGAGGATTTTAACCGCGGATAACGCGGATGGAAACGGATTTTTAAACAAAGGTAAACGAAAGAGAATGGTAGGGCGCGCAGTCCCTTGCGCGCCGCACAGGAAAAAAACCACAGAGGACACAGAGAGTCAGAGAATTTAATCTCCGTGTCTCCGTGATTTCTATGGTTGAAAAATTCCTGGCGTTTTGGCGGTGAAAAATCGGAAATGAAAAAATGGTAAACCGGAAATATAGTGGAGAGTTTAAAATGAGCATTGCGGCGTTTCTGCTGGTTGCGGGAAGTGTGCTGTCGGCGGAACTGAAAACGGTGCCGACATTTGAAAACTGCAGTCTGTACTGGAGCGGAGAGCGGCTGCCGGAAAATCATGCGGTTCAGATTTGCGAAGCCGGAACGGAAAACTGGAACGCGGCGCTGCCGCTTTCTATCAGCCCGGATTATCCCGACTGGCGCGGTTCGGTTTTTGGATTAAAAGAAAGCACGCAATATGACGTTCGCATCATGGACGGTACGAATCTGGTTGCGGCGCAGTCGTTCAAAACGTGGACATCGTCGCCGCCGATTGCAAAACGTTATACGCTGAAAGATCTTTCGCCTCAGGGGTATCAGTTTGTTTTTTCAGAGCGGGGCGAGCCGGACGGCTGGATTTTAATTTCCGGCACGCCGGAATTGAATCTGCTCGACGGCGCGCTGGAAAGTGAAGAGACGCTGCTGTTCACCAATGCGGCCTATGTGATCTTTGAAAACATCACTGTGCGCGGCGGCATCAAACACGGAATTACCATTCGCGACAGCGAAAATATCCGTATTCTGAACTGCGACATCGCCGGATTCGGACGCGTCGGCGATCAGGCTCTTTATTATGGCGGCAACGGACGCTATTACGATGGCAAGACGCGCATTAATAACGACGCCGGCGTGAATCTGGACGACAGCGGAAATGTGGTGATTGAACGCTGTTTTATTCATTCGCCGCGCAACACCGCAAATCCGTGGCGCTTTTCGCATCCGGAAGGGCCGAATGCCGTTTTTGTAAAATCGCGCGGCGGAACAGTGATCCGGTACAATGATTTTACCGGCAGCGATCTGCGCCGCTGGAACGATGCGGTGGAAGGCTGGAACAATACGGAGTGCGGCTTTTTACGCGACGCCGATATTTACGGCAATCTGTTTGCGTTTGCGAACGACGACGGCATTGAGCTGGATGGCCTGCAAATGAATATCCGCACCTACGGCAACCGCATTGAACAGACGTACTGCGGCATCAGCACCGCGCCGTGCATGACGGGTCCGTCATATGTTTTCCGGAATCTGATTTCAAATCTCGGCGATGAAGACGGTTTTTCAGAAAGCGCAGTCAAAAACAATTATTCAGTGTACGGTTACGGGCGGCTGTTCTTTTATAATAACACGGCGGTTTCAAAATATAATGTGGGCAGTCCGTTCGGAACGCTTCCGGATAATGCGCCGGAGTTCATGGCGCAGATTCCGGGATATGTGAAAGTGGTGACGCGCAACAATATTTTTTCCGCCGGAAAAACACCGCTGACATTATCATGGCCCGTCAGATATACATCCGACGCCGATTACGATCTGCTGCATTCAGAAATTCCGGCGGAACTTGAAGCCGTGCGGGAAACATATCAGTCAACCGGACAGTGTTTGAATGCAATTTTCGGCACGCCGGAATTTCGCGATACGCTTTCCGGCGATTATACGCTGGCGGAAAACAGCGTCGGAAAAAATGCCGGTGTTTTTATTCCCGGAATTTCCGCCGCCGGAAATGATGCCGGCGCCGGCAGCGGCATTCCGTTTCGCCCGCTTCCGGTTTTATTAAACAAAGGCCGGATTCATTTAGACGAAAATCCGGCGACCGTGACGGCGGCGGTTGATCCTGCGGCGGATGTGTCGCTGTTGAATTTTAAAATCTGTAAGCCGGCGGGCTGCGACTGGTTCAGCGTAACGCCGGAATCCGGCGAATTGATTCCCGGTCAAACTCAAAATTTTACGGTGCGGTTAATTTCTGCAAAGCTGCCGGAAGACCGGCGCGGCGCCGGTACATTTTTAATCCGCTTTGCAAACGGGCTGTCGCGGCCGGTACTGGTTTTTACGGACGATGTCCCTGCGCCGGCAGCCATTCAACTGCCGGAAGGCGGCTGGAGTCAGTTGATTGAAGCGGAAACGATTGCGGCGCGGGGAACTGATCCGGCAATTTCCGCCGGTGCTTCCGGCGGCGCGTATGCCGTGATGAAAAAATCCGGCGCGCCGTTCTGCGTGACGTTTACGGTTCCCGCCGCCGGCAATTATCAGGTCTGCCTGCGGTTGAAAACGCTGACGCCGCCCGGCGGAAATATCACCACCACAATAACGGCCGCCGGCGCAACGGAATCCTTTTTGATGCGCGCCGATGAACGGTGGATGTGGTGCGGCGTGGTTGCCGGCGGTTACGGCAAAAATAAAAACCGGCATTACAGCATGCTTCGGCTGGCTGCCGGCGAACATACCTTTTCTTTTTTGCCGGAAAAAAATGTTGCGGTGGATGCAGTTCTGATTACCGATTCGGCGCTGCCGGTACAATAAACCATGAAACGTCTAAAAGTCCGAGGCCGGAAAGTCGAAGGTCGGAAAAGGGCTGCTGGACGTTTGACTTTCGACCTTCAGGCTTTTGACCATAAGAAGATTGTGAATGAATATGCAGTGGATTGACTGGGGAATTATTCTTGGCTTAATTGCGGTGGTTCTGGCGACCGGTTCATTTACTAAACGATATGTTCGCGGCGTTGCCGATTATCTTTCAGCAAACCGTTGTGCCGGGCGTTATTTGCTGACGGTTGCGCAGGGGATGTCCGGCACGAGCGCGGCGCTTTTTGTAGCGGCGTATGAAAAATTTTATCGCGCCGGATTTCCGGCATACTGGTGGGAACGGATCGTTATGCCTGTTACGCTGATTATCGCCGTAACCGGATTCATTGCATACCGTTTCCGCGAAACGCGCGCACTGACAATGGCACAGTTTTTTGAAATGCGTTACAGCCGGGGATTTCGCGTTTTTTCCGGCATCATCTGCTGGTTTTCCGGACTTATTAATTACGGCATTTTTCCCGGCGTCACCGCACGTCTGCTGATTCATCTGTGCGGCCTGCCGGACAAAATCCTGCTCTTCGGGCTGAGTCTGCCCACTTTTCCGCTGGTGATGATTTTCGTCGTCGGCATTGCGCTTTATCTGGCATTAACCGGCGGACAGATTGCATTGCTGGTGACCGATTTTATTCAAGGACAGTTCGCGCTGGTTGTGATGATCGGAATTACCATTTTTCTGCTCATCAGCTTTGAGTGGTCGACGATTATGGAGGCGTTGAAGGCGATGCCGGCAGGGAAGTCGATGCTCAATCCATACAGTCAGTCCGAGATTAAAGATTTTTCACTTCAGTTTTTTATCATGCTCGGCATTCTGAATTTTTACACCTTCATGGCGTGGCAGGGCTCGCAGGGCTATTATTCATCGGCGCGCAATCCGCATGAAGCGAAAATGGCCGGAATTCTGGGGATGTGGCGTTCAGTGGTTGCCGGCTTCGGGCTTGTCCTTGCGCCGATTGCCGCCTTTGCAGTGTTTCATCATGTATCATTTGCTGCGGATGCAGGTGTTATCCAGTCAGCACTGGATGCCATTTCTGATCCTCAGGTGCAGGTGCAGATGCGCACACCGCTGATGCTCGCGCATTTTCTGCCGGCTGGAATGATCGGCCTGTTTGTGGCGCTGGTTATCGCGGCGGCCGTTGCTACGGATGACACCTATCTTCACTCCTGGGGCAGTATTTTTGTGCAGGATGTGCTTTTGCCGTTTAAAAAGAGAAAACTGACGCCGCGGCAGCATTTGAAATGGCTTCGTTTTTCTGTAATAGGGACCGCTGTTTTTGCAATTCTGTTCAGTATGGTGTTTCCGCTGAATGATTTTATTTTCATGTACTGGCAGATTACCGGAACCATTTTTATGGGCGGTGCCGGCGCAGTGATTATCGGCGGACTTTACTGGAAACGCGGCACAGCCGCCGGCGCGTGGACGGCCATGATTACCGGCTTTGTTCTGGCTCTGGCCAGCGTGATCCTGCGAACGTGGTGGACAGATATTCCGGGGCTGACATCGCTCGCTCCGGCATTTCCGTTGAACGGCATGCAGGCATCATTTGTTACATCAGCCCTTTGCGTGGCGGCATATGTGCTCGTTTCGTTCATCACCTATAAACAGCCTCACAACATGGATGAAATGCTGCATCGCGGTGAATACGCGATTGCTGACGATCAGACCGCACTGCACGCCCGCCCGGCGCTGATCTGGCGCATTCTCGGCATCAATAAAGAATACAGTTTAACCGACAAAATTATTGCGTCGGGAACAACAGGCTACACAATACTTTGGTGTGTTCTGCTGATGGTTGGAACATCGCTGAATATGTCGATGAAACTTTCAGAAGATACGTGGACGGCATTCTGGTATATTGTAACGATTACGCTCACATCAATTTCTGTATTGGTTGTCATCTGGTTTATTGCCGGCGGCACCCGCGATTTAGTTATTATGTTCCGTCTGCTGAAACAGGACAGGGGAAATGCCGGCGACGATGGTTCAGTGAATTAAATGAATGATGTTTTTTGACAGGATTAACAGGATGACAGGCATTAGGCGAAGAAAGGCACAAAGGCACAGAGGTACAAAGGCACAGAGGTACAAAGGCACAGAGAATTTAGCTTCCGTGCCTCTGTGATCTCTGTGGTTAAAAAAATCCTTGGCGACTTGGCGGTTAAAAATACGAAAAGGGAATAGGCATCAGGCACGAGGCATCAGGAAAAATCATCAATCGGCAATCGTAAATCGGCAATGTCTTCCTGGCGTCTTGGCGGTTGGAAAATTAAGCATTGAAAAATTTTATAAAAAGGAAAATTGAATGAAGAAAACAATTAACGGCTTATTACTGACTCTGTTTTTTGCAGCAACCGCACCGGCGGAATTTAAAGTTCTTGTTGCCGGCGATTCCACTGTTGCGAACAACGCGCCGAAATGCGGTTGGGGCGATTTCATCGGTGTTTATTTTAAATCCGGCACCGAAGTCATCAATCTCGCTAAAGGTGGACGGAGTACAAAATCATTTATCACCGAAGGACGCTGGAACGATTTGATCAGTTGCGTTCAGCCCGGTGATGTGGTTTTTGTTCAGTTCGGCCACAACGATCAGAAAATCAACGAAGAGAAGGGAACGAATCCGGAAACGGACTATAAAGATTATCTGCGCAAATATGCTGATGAAGTCGCCGGAAAATCCGGCCGTCTGATTTTCATCACGCCGCCGCGCCGGCGAACCTATAGAGATGATGGCACCATTAAAAGCGACCTTCAGCCGTATTGCGATGCCATGAAAGCCGTCGCCGCCGAAAAAAATGTACCGGTGGTCGATCTGTACACCATGACCGGTGAAGAAATGCAGCGGCTCGGCGACGACGGCACCGAATTTTTATTTGATACCGGCGATCGTTCCCACTTTTCAAAAACCGGCGCCGAGTGGCTGGCAAAACTGATTATGGACACAGTGCGCGCAGAAAAAATGCTGCCGCCGGAATTTTTAAAATAATCATCTCAACCGCGAATTAACGCTAATGAACGCGAATATTAAAAACGATGACACCGATGATTTTAATACACGAAATGCATTCGCGCCTATTCGCGTTCATTCGCGGTTAAAACCCGTTCTAATTTTTTTATTATTAATTATGAATACGAAAATTTTTTCAGAAGAAATTATTCTCGATAACGGCGCAATCGAAGCCGTTATTCGTCCAGACATCGGACGCATCATCTCATTCCGGCGCGCCGGAGAAAAAAATCTGCTGTGGGTGGCGGATGATCCGCTGTCCATCGACCCCGATCTTCCATTCTATGGCGGATTGCGGATTCTGATTTCACCTGAAGGCCTTTGGGAACAGATCCGGCAAGTGCACCGCCCGGATCCGGCAACGGACGGCGGCGCGTGGACAGTTTTGGAAAAAAGTGAACTGCATATTCAGCTGCAAACATTTTCGCCGGATCTCGGCGTAGAGGTTGGCTGGAAAATTCAAGTGCACGCCGAACGTGCCGAAATGAAAATTGATTTTTCCATGACGCGCACGAAAGAAAATCCGTTTCCGGTGCATTTGTGGAGCATTGCGCAGGTTCCGCTCGGCGGCGATGTGTTTATGGAAAGCCGTCCGCATATTCCGCCGCCGTATCATAATTTCCTGCGCATTCCCGGCGGACTCGCGCCGTATATGGAATCGTTTCACGATGGACGCGTTTATCGTTTTCATTATGACGACCGGCAGGAACCGCTGAAAGCCGGAACATTCGGGCGGTGGATTGCCTATGCTGTGGATCAAACCGCATTCGTTCTGATCGCGCCGGAAATTCAAAACCTGCCGTATTATGATCGCAGCAATCTGCAGGCGTTTTCATTTCCGCGCCTCATGCCGTTTTACGAACTCGAAATCACCAGCCCGACGTATTCACTGCGCCTCGGCGAATCATTCCAAACCGGCGAAACATGGCTGCTGACAGACGCCGGAAAAACGCGGAAAGAAACCGTATCGAAAATTCAACAACTTGTGCAGCCGCACATTCAATAAATTTTTTTAACCACGGATTACACGGATGAAGAGGAAAATATTTCTGATAGGATTCTCTTTTGAAAATCCGTTTGTATCCGTGCTATCCGCGGTTTAACAACGATTAAGTAAATTTATTCGATATCAGGATACATATCATGAAAACAAACGAACAAACAGTTTCCGCCGATGTTGCAATTATCGGCAGCGGCTTCGGCGCAATTGCGGCGGCGCAGGCATTATTAGAACGCGGCTTAACTGTGGTGATGACAGAAGAATTCCCGTGGATCGGCGGACAGGCGACGAGTCAGGCGCTGTGCGTGCCGGATGAATATCACGATCCGGTATTTGAATCCGGCGGATCAACGCGCCGCTATTTCGAATTTCGCGACCGCATTCGCGACTATTATAAATCGAAATATCAGCTTTCAAAATTCGGCGCGGCGCAACTTCATTTTAATCCCGGCGGCGGAACAACCAGCATCGCCGCCGAACCGCATGTCGCGCACGAAATTATCATGAACGGATTTCAGGACGCGCTGAATGCCGGAAACTTAAAAATTTTTACCGGCGTTGTACCGCAGTCCGCAGAGCGCAGCGGAAAAGCAATCACGTCCGTCACCTGCGCCGGAAACTCCGGCGACGCGGTAACGGTGCGCGCAAAATTTTTTCTCTCCGGCGATGAAACCGGCGAGCTTTATCCGCTGTTAAATATCGGATTCCGGCAGGGCACTGAAAGCAAAGCGGAGTTCGACGAACCGCACGCGCCGGAAAAAGCGGATTCCGATTCACTGCAAAGTTATACATATTGTTTTGCGATGGAATATGTGCCCGGCGGAAACTTTACCATTCCGCCGCCGCCGGACTACGACCGCTGGAAAAAAATTCACGGACATGAATTTCTACTCGGTGCGCCCGGTGCGCGTCCCGGCGATCCGGCACTGATGTTCCGCGTAAAAACCGGACGCGGCGGAATCCGCATTAAACCGGCGTTCTATTACCGGTCAACTGTGCGCGCCGAACTGTTTTCCGGCGGCGATGCGCCGAACAGCAAAACCATTTTCAACGTTGTCGGCAACGATTACTGCTACGAAAATTTTGTCGGCAAACCGCCGGAAGAAAAACGCCGGATTTTAAACGACGCGCGCGGCCTGTCGCTTGCCTACATGTATTGGCTGCAAACCGAAGCGCCGCGCGATGACGGCGGCGGTTCCGGCTGGCCGGAACTGCGCCCGCTGCCGGAATCCACCGGCACGCCGGACGGCGTTGCGATGGGACCGTATGTGCGCGAAGGCCGGCGGTTGAAAGCCTGCCGGACAATTATCGAACAGGATATTTCCACCGCGTGTCAAAAAGGCGCGCGCGCAAAATTGTTTGATGATTCTGTCGGCGTCGGCTGTTTTCTGATTGATCTGCACCGGCGCAACGGCGCAACCGGAATCAGCCAAATGGCGCGGCCGTATCAGATTCCGCTCGGCGCGCTGGTCACGGAGGAACTGGATAATTTTGCCGTCGCCGCCAAAGGAATCGGTGTCACGCAAATCACCAATGGCGCGTACCGTTTGCATGCGCTTGAATGGAATATCGGCGAGGCCGCCGGTGAACTCGCGGCGTATTGTTTAGAAAAAACCCCGGTGCACCCGTATTTAAAAGGAAGCGATCTTTTTGATTTTCAGCGGCGGCTTTTGCGCGCCGGTTTTACGCTTTTCTGGTTCGAAGATCTGCCGCTGGATCATCCGGGCTTTGAGGTGGTACAGCTGCTTGCCGCGAAAGGAATCTGGCCGGCGAGTCCGGCGCATCTGCGGTTTAATCCGAATTACAGTCTCGCCCGCGCATCGGCGTTGATGAATCATGTGCTCGAAAAAATTTCCGGCGCCGGAATTGATATCAGCGAACTGAAAGAATATTTCGAAACGGCGGCATCGACGCGGATTTACGATGCGGCGCATCAGATTGTCTGTTTTCTCGACCGCACCGGCTGGCCGGAAAAACTGATTTCCGGCGGTTTCGATGAACATCCGGCACCGGAATTATTTAACGACTGGATTCCAGGCCCGATGGATGAAAAGGATAAAACAGCACAGCTTGCAACAATCGGATAGGCGGAATGGATTTTTAAAATTTGGAGATAAGATGAGCGGCAATCGGATTTCAGAATATCAGCTTGGCGATATGCTGGCACGCTTTATAGGGCACGAAGGCATGAACGGAATGCAGTTTGAATTAATTCCGGCGCAGACTGCCGGCGATGTTAGACAGCACCGTGAATTTATGAGCGGCGTCGCGGTGGACGGCATTTCAAAAGCGTTGAATTGGAAGGTTCCGGCGCAGTTCACGCGCGATAATCTGTTGCAGATTAAATTGATCGACGAAATTTCCCGCGACGGTTTCGGCGGCGGCGTTTCAATGTTCGACAGTTGCAGCACCGAAGCGCTTCAATTTACGGAACAGGTTGTGGCGGAACATTCCGGCGGCAGAGATATTCAAACGGTTTTTATGCATCCGCGCGGACTGCGGTGTATCAGTCATTTGCTTTATCAGGACGGCCTGCCGGCGGTGGAAATGTTCAACGAAGTAAAAAATGAATCCGGTGAACCGCTGACGCTGGAGCTGCTTTCGTCGTTCGTGTTAAGCGGCATCACGCCGTATGCCGAAACCGGCGCGCCGGAACGGTTGAAGCTGCATCGTTTCCGCTCGTGGTGGTGCGCCGAAGGCCGGCACGAAATCTGTTCCCTTGAAGAGCTGCATCTGGAACGGACGTGGCTGACGCATGGAATGCGTTCGGAGCGGTTCGGTCAGGTCGGTTCCATGCCGGTGCGGAAATTTTTCCCGTTCATCGGCGCGGAAGATACAAACGCCGGCGTTGTCTGGGGCGCGAAGCTGGCGTGGGCCGGTTCGTGGCAAATGGAGGCGATCCGCCGCGGCGATACGCTGACGCTGACCGGCGGACATGCCGACCGCGAATTCGGCCATTGGACAAAAACGCTCGCGCCCGGTGAAACGCTGACGAGTCCGGCGGCAATGCTTTCCTGTTTGAAAGGCAGCTTTACCGATTTGTGCCAGCGCTTTTTAACACTCGAAGAAACGCGCGTTCCGCCGGTTGAAAGCGAAGAGGATATGCCGGTGATTTTTAACGAATGGTGTACGTCGTGGGGAAAACCTTCGTACGATAATGTGATCGCGGTGGCTGACCGGTTAAAAGGCCTGCCGGTAAAATATTGTGTAATTGACGACGGCTGGGCGGTTCGTCCTGCCGGCACCGTTATGCAGGCGAACGGCGACTGGGTTGTAAATGGAGAGACATTTCCCGGCGGGCTGAAGCCGGTGGCCGATGCGCTGAAAGAACGCGGTTTTATTCCCGGTATCTGGTTTGAGTTCGAAGTGTGCAATGAAGGCGCGAAAGCATGGGATGAAACAGCGCATCAGCTGTGGCGCGACGGAAAAGTATTTCAGTCAGGAACGCGCCGCTATTGGGATTTCCGTGATCCGTGGGTGCATGATTATCTGTTTGAAAAAGTGACGAAGCAGTTGCGTGACAGCGGATTTCGTTATTTGAAGGTCGATTATAATGATTCAATCGGAATGGGCTGCGATGATCCTGATTCGCTGGGTGAAGGATTGCGACAGCATCTGCTTGGTGTGCAGAAATTTTTCCGCAGTCTGCGCGAAGAAATTCCGGATTTAGTCATTGAAAACTGTTCGTCCGGCGGACACCGGCTTGAGCCGTCTATGATGCAGCTTGCGTCGATAGGATCGTTCTCCGATGCGCATGAAGGTGAAGAAATTCCGATCATCGGCTCCAGTCTGCAACTGCTGATTCCGCCGCGGCAAAGTCAGATTTGGGCGGTACTTCGCCGGACAGATTCTGTGCAGCGGCTGGTCTATTCTCTCGCCGCCGGATTTCTCGGGCGACTTTGTTTGTCCGGCGAAATTCATGAGTTGTCGGAGGATCAGATAAAGGTGGTACAAGAAGCGCTCGAATTTTATCAGGCTGCTGCGCCGGTAATTAAAACCGGACGCACTGAATTTTTTGGCGACCGTCCCGTGAGCTACATACATCCGAAAGGCTGGCAGGCAAACATGCGGTATGGCGCTGATAAAAAATCCGCGCTGGTTGTCATTCATTCATTCGCACAGCCGCCGGAAAAAATTGAACTGCCGCTCGCCGCCGGAAACTGGCGCGTGGAAAAAGAATTTTCACACGTACCGGCGACGCCGGAAATTTCTGCCGGAAAATTTTCTGTTAAGCTGAACGGCGAATTTTCAGCGCAGGTTTATCTGCTCAAAATTTAAACATCGCCGATTGCCGTGAAGTCATTGTCGTAAACCGTTTCGCCGGCAGAAAAAATTCCGGTGCACTGGTGATTATTAAAAAATCATTCGGCCAGGCTGTATGATTTGGAGCGTAGCACAATTTGAAGCGGCGATTCAGCCGCCGCACAAAAAAGTGTTCAAGTGTCTTGTTCGCTCGTGTTTTAAACAGTTTCCGGCGGATGTTGTAAAGCTCAGCTCCGGCGAAACGGTTCCGTTTGCTGTTACCGACGATGTGCTGAACTTCGCATCGATTCGTCTGGCATGCTTGAAACGGCGACGATTCACTGGCCATAAATCGCATCGGCAATGATTACGTCCGGCGCGCGGTTTGAATGAATGTTTCGGGCGGAATATCGTAGATACGTTTAAAGACGCGGGAAAAATGGCACGGGTCGGAATATCCTGATTTTTCAGCAACTTGCTTGATTAAAACTTCAGGGCGCAAAAGCAGGGCGGCGGCACGGTTCATTTTGAGGCGTGTTAAAAACTGCAATGGTGTTTCATCGGCATAGCGTTTGAAAAGTCGGCAAAGATAAGCCTTGTCTATATGGCAGGCGGTTGCAATCTGTTCAATGCCGGTGAGCGTTTGAAAGTTTTGTTCAATATATAACCGGCATTGCTGAAAAGTTTGACGCGCCTGCGAAAAAGCTTCCTGCTGCGGCATCGCGGTTTCGTCGGCGTAAAGCAGAAGCTGTTTTAACAGCAGCACGCAAAGTTCGTCGCGGTGCCGGCTTTCGGTCACGCCGGTTTTCAACAACATGTTGAAGAGTGTACGGACGCGCAGAATGTTGGTCGTGTAAATAGGTGTTTTATAAAGTCCGGTGCGTTTTACAAGAGCAGTTAATCCGCTGCCAGAAAAATCAACGAAGTGTTTGATCATCGGCGCAGACGAATCGGTTTCGATGCAGTGCGGAGTGTGCGATCCGTAGAAATAAATTGCGCCGGGACGCAGCGGCCAGGTTTTTTTATGCAGCGTTAATATTCCTTTTCCAGCGGAGACAAATTCGAGCGAACAGAATTTAAAACGGCTGCGTTCAACGCGGTAATCCGGCGCACATTGTTCACGTCCGCCGCAGACAACGGTTTCTCTGTCGTTTTTTTGGGGGGTCAAATTAAGATAGTAATATTCACGGGAGGAAACCTGTTTTGAAATAAATGATGGAGATTTTTGCATTTTTCGCAGTCTGCCGCCGGAATTTATAAAGTCAATAATATCCATTATCAGGTCAATGTCATCTATTTTTAAATTCCGGTGATTGGAGTATCTTTAGAACAGCAGAATGATTTTTAATCACGACCGGACACGAATATTTTTCACGCAGAGACGCAGAGAAAACGAAGAAAAGAAAAAATTATAACCGTTAATTATTAGTGCCGGTTAGTGTTAATTCGTAGTTAAAAACATAAACAGCGTAGAAAGGAATTTGAATTATGGGAATTGACAAAACGGTTGATCCGGCGCGCGTGCCGGCGCGGACGCTGGCGAACGGCAGCGTGATGCCGGCGGTTGGAATGGGTACGTTCGGGTCAGATAAATATGATAGTGCGACGATTGCGGCGGCGGTAATTGTGGCGGCAGAAATCGGTTACCGACATTTTGACTGCGCCTCGGTTTACGGCAACGAAGCGGAAATCGGTACAGCGCTGAAAACAGTGGTGAAATCCGGCGTTGCACGCGAAGAACTTTGGGTGACGTCGAAAGTCTGGAACGATATGCACGGCGACGGTGATGTGATTCGGTCGTGTAAAAAATCGTTGAGTGATTTACAGCTGGATTATTTCGATCTGTTTCTGGTGCACTGGCCATTTCCGAATTTTCATCCAAAAGGCTGTTCGGTGGATTTTCACGATGACAACGCGAAGCCGTATATTCATGAAAATTATATGAAAACATGGACGCAGATGGAGCGGCTGGTTAATGAAGGACTGGTGCGCAATATCGGTACATCGAACATGACGGTGCCGAAAATGAAACTGCTGCTGCGCGACTGCCGGATTCGTCCAGCGGTGAATGAAATGGAGCTGCATCCACATTTCCAGCAGCCGGAGCTGTTTAATTTTCTGGTGAACGAAAAAATTCAACCGGTCGGTTTCTGCCCCGTCGGATCGCCGTCGCGGCCGGAACGTGACCGTACGCCGGAGGATACAGCGGATGTTGATGATCCGGTGATTGTTGACATTGCAAAAAATCATAATGTTCATCCGGCGGTCATTTGTATTAAGTGGGCGCAGCAGCACGGTCAGATTCCAATTCCGTTCGCCGTAAAACGGCCGCAGCTTTTCGGCAATTTGAATGCAGTGGTGAACGATCCGCTGAGCGCGGATGAAATGGCGGCGATTAAAAAGATCGATCGCGGCTGCCGGCTGATTAAAGGTCAGGTTTTCTGCTGGAAGCGAAATCAGGATTGGAAAGATTTATGGGATTTAGATGGTGTAATTAAGCAATAAATTAGATGCTGAAAAAACGGAATAATCGCCACGAAAAACACAAAAAATTAAATTAGGGAATACGCAGTAGGCACGAGGCATTGGAAAAAATCGTAAATCGACAATCGGAAATCTGCAACGCCGGCCTTGGCGTCTTGACGGTTAAAACGTTCTAAACAATAAACAGGAGAAAATAATTATGACAGCGGTTCCGAAAACAATGACCGGCGCATATCTGCCGGGTAACAGCACGGTTGAATTTAAAGAGTACGAAATTCCGGAACTGAAACACGGCGAAGTGCTGGTGAAAACCAAAGCGTCGACAATTTGCGGTTCGGACATTCGCTGCATCTATCACGAACATCTCGGTAAAGGGCCGGAAGGATATCAGCCGGGTATGATCGCCGGACATGAACCGAGCGGACAGATTGTGCAGTGCGGACCGGGCGTGCGCCATTTTAAAACCGGCGAACGTGTGGTGATCTATCACATTTCCGGTTGCGGAATCTGCAACGACTGCCGGCGCGGTTATATGATTTCATGCACGAGCGAAAAGTATCGCAAAGCGTACGGCTGGCAGCGGCACGGCGGCATGGCTCCGTACATTGTCGCCGAAGAAAAAGACCTTGTGATGTTGCCGCCGGAATTGAGTTATGCCGACGGCGCACAGGTTGCGTGCGGTTTCGGTACGGTCTATGAGGGACTCGAAAAAATCGGTATCAGCGGTAACGATGCGGTTTTAATTACCGGGCTCGGTCCGGTCGGACTCGCCGCCGCGATGCTTTGCCGCGCGATGGGTGCGCAGAATATTATCGGCATTGAAGCGCTCGACGAGCGCATTAAAATTGCTGAAACACTGGAGCTTCGCAACGGCAGCGGCATCAAACTGTTTGATCATGTGTTGAAATCCGGCGCCGGAAATGTTGACGAAGTGAACGCGCTGACCGGCGGACACGGCGTTGAAAAAGCGGTGGAATGTTCCGCCAATATGCACGCACGTTTAACGGCGGTTCAGGCGACGCGCAAATGGGGAAAAACAGTGTTGATCGGTGAAGGCGGTTTGATGAGCCCGGATTTCGCGCCGAGCCGTGACATGATTCATGACCAGAAAACGCTCTATGGTTCATGGGTGACAAACATGTGGCGCATGGAAGAACTTGTTGAGCGCCTTGTCCGCTGGAACATTCACCCCGCCGATTTAATCACACACCGCTTTCCGCTCGAAAAAGCTTCGGAAGCTTATGCATTGATGGCTTCCGGAAAATGCGGCAAAGTTTCGGTGTGCTTCGACGAAGAACTGTAACCCTGAAAAATTAAAACGGCGGTTGAAATCATTCAGCCGCCGTTGTGTGTGTGTAGCGCTAAACTGAAATTCGGATTTCATTTACACCGTCACGCGCTAGAGTTTCCGGCGTTTCAGAAAGGATTTTTTATGCCGGAAAAGCAGCAGATTTTTTTATTATGCAACGCGCACATTGATCCGGTTTGGCTGTGGGAATGGGAAGAAGGCGCGGCGGAAGCGATCTCGACATTCCGTACGGCTGCGGAGCTGTGCGAGCAGAATGACACATTTATTTTTAATCATAACGAAGTGATGCTTTACCGCTGGGTTCAGGAGTATGCGCCGGAGCTGTTTGTCCGCATTCAGAATCTGGTCAAAGCGGGCCGCTGGCATATTATGGGCGGCTGGTTCTTGCAGCCGGATTGCAATATGCCGTCAGGCGAAGCGCTAGTCCGGCAGGTGCTCATAGGAAAACGCTGGTTCAAAAAATATTTCGGCATTGAGCCGTCGACGGCGCTGAATATTGATCCGTTCGGTCATTCGCGCGGGCTGGTGCAGATTCTCGCGAAGAGCGGATATGATTCCTATTTCTGCGGACGTCCGGAACCGCGTTTTCTGGATCTTCCGGCAGACGATTTTGTGTGGCGCGGGTTTGACGGTTCGGAGGTGATGGCAACGCGTTTCTGCGGCTGGTATAATTCGCCGCTCGGTGAAGCGCGCAAGACAATTGAGGAGCGCATCGCCGCAAATCCGAAACGTAATCCGCTGCTGGTTTTGTGGGGCGTCGGCAATCACGGTGGCGGGCCGTCACGCAAAGATATTCAGGATGTGAACGAACTTATTGCAGAGCGCAATGATGTTGAACTGATGCATTCAACGCCGGAAATGTTTTTCGCGAAACTGGCGGAGAAAAAAAATGAGCTGCCGGTATTTGAGCGCGATCTGAATCCGTGGGGCGTCGGTTGCTACACATCGCAGATTCAGGTGAAACAGAAATACCGCCGGTTGGAAAACGAACTGTTCATGACGGAAAAAATGTGTGCCGCCGCCGCGCTGTGCGGACTCATGGATTATCCGCGTGCCGATTTTTCCGCCGCGCTGAACGATCTGCTGAATCTGCAGTTTCATGATATTCTTCCCGGCACAGCGATTGAACCGGCAGAAGACGCTGCGTTGCGTCAGGCGGGACACGGGCTTGAAATTCTGTCGCGCATTCGCGTGCGCGCATTTTTTGCACTGTCCGCCGGCGAGCGGAAAGCGAACGATGGTGAAATTCCGGTGCTAGTGTATAATCCGCATCCAGTCAGTTTCCGGCAGACGGTTGAATGCGAATTTAATCTCGCCGATGTTAACCGCGGCGAAACATTTTCGGACATTCACGTTTTTTCCGGCGGAAAACAGATTCCGGCGCAGGTTGAAAAAGAGAGCAGTACCGTGCGTGTGCAGTGGCGCAAACGGGTTGTATTCTCCGCCGATCTTCAGCCGGGAATGAACCGCTTCGATTGTGTGCCGGTTGAAATTCCGGCCAAGCCTGAAATTCAGATGCGTGAAGAAAACGGGCAGATCGTTTTTAAAACGCCGGAAATCGACGTGGTCATTAATACAAAAACCGGATTGATCGACCGGTATGCCGTCGCCGGAAAAAATATTCTTCGTCCGGATGCGTTCGCACCCATCGTGATTGCTGACAATGAAGATCCGTGGGGTATGCATGTTACATCCTTCCGCAACACCGCCGGAAAATTTGAGTTGATGACGCCGGAAAAAGGTTCGCAGTTTTCGGGCCTGGAAGTGGTGCTGGATTCCGTCCGCATCATCGAAGACGGCGACGCGCGCAGTGTGGTTGAAGCGCTGCTGCGCTACGGCGATTCGTTTATTTGCCAGCGTTATAAACTGCCGAAAACCGGCACGGAAATTGAAGTTGAAATGCAGGTCTACTGGTTTGAAAAAGATAAAATGCTGAAGCTTGAAATACCTGTTGAACAGGCCGGCGCGCACCGCTTTCTCGGCCAGACAGTGTACGGCGTTCACGAACTTCCGGTAGACGGAACGGAAACCGTTTCGCAAAAATGGGTCGCGGCGGCGACGGACGAAACGGCGGTCACCTGCATTAACGACGGTGTTTACGGCGCCGATTTTTCCGGCGACGGACTGCGCATCACGCTGCTGCGTTCGCCGGGATATGCGTATCATCCCGGCCCGAAACCCAAACCGCAAACGCAATATATTCCGCGCAGCGATCAGGGGCGCCGGAGTTTCAGATTCTGGATCAACGCCGGAAAAACGGAAGAGCGCTTAGAACAAATTGAATCTGAAGCGTTGATTCGAAATGAAAAACCGATGACGCTTTCCTTCTTTCCGTCCGGCGCCGGAAAAAAAGTTCCGCCGGTCATCCGGCTTTCCGATCCGGCGGTTCAATTATCGGCATTCAAAAAGGCGGAGGATGGCGACGATTATATGATCCGTCTGTTTGAGCCAACCGGAAAAAACCGCACCGCAAAAATTGCACTGCCGCTGTTCAACCGCGAAGAGGAGGTCACCCTCACGCCGTTCGAAGTGAAAACATTCCGGATGTCGGCGAACGATGGTTCGCTGACTGAACAGGATCTGCTTGAGCATTAAACATCGCCGGAGTTTGACTTTTTCCGTCGAACCGGTTTAGCATATGCAAATGCAAAAACCGGTACGCATGATGGATATTGCTGAAAAAGCGGGCGTTTCCTGTACGACCGTTTCGCTGGCATTGAAAAATCACCCGCGCATTGGCGAAGCAACGAAAACAAAAATTCTGCGCATCTGCAAACAGATGGGCTATCAGCCCGATCCGGCGGCGCAGGCGCTGGCTTATAAGCGTTCGCAGACCTCGTCAGAAACCTATCTTGGCACGCTGGCTTTCCTGACAAGTGAGTCCGGCGCGGAGTTAAGGAAACGGAACAAAGCATCGTCGCTTTGGGACCGGCAGCTCGAACAGGCCTGCCGGAATATGGGTTACCGGCTGGACCATTTTGTGGTCAGATCCGAAGAAAAAGAACAGCGCCCGCTGAGTCGTATTATGCAGTCGCGCGGTATTTCCGGTTTGTTGATTCACGGCTATCACGAAGAGGTTCGTCAATGGGCGCTTGACTGGGACCGTTTTGCTGTCGTCGCGCAGTCCGCATCGCTGCATGAACACTTTGTGCATAACGTACTGAGCAGTTCCTATCAGGATGTGTATGATGCGATGATGCATTTGAAAGGTCGCGGCTACAATCGTCCCGGATATTTTTTCACACCGCGAACACCGAATGCATACACCGCCGGATTTTCCGCCGCAATGGAAACCCTGAATCTTTCCGCGCGCGTTCCGAAGCTTGCCGCAAAACATACGGATTATCTTGAACAGAAAGATGAATTTCTCAGTTGGGTGAAAAAATATAAACCCGATGTCATTGTAACAAGTTCCGGTGCGGAATATATTGAACTGCTTGAAAAGGGCGGCTTTCGTGTCCCTGAAGATATCGGCTATCTCGGCCTTGATGTACTGCCGGATACGATGCATCTTTCCGGATTATACCAGTCGCGCGAAACCACCTATAAAGTCATTGTTGACCTCATTCACGGCATGCTCATGCGCAATGAACTCGGAATACCGGAACAGCCGATGTGCATTCAGATTCCGTCAAGCTGGAACGAAGGAAAAACGCTGCGGGCGGCAACGTAGTTTTAACTGCGAATGGTTGGGAGTTTGGGGTTTGAAGTTGGGAGTTCCATACCGCAGCTTTGGAAAATCCGCAGATGACGCAGATCAACGCAGATGGTTTTAACCGCAGAGGTCGCAGTTGGGAATTTGGGGTTTGGAGGGTCGCAGGCTCTGCGACTGCGGACGGCGAGCCGCCGTCCCTCCAAGGGTTGAATTGTTCATGTTTTGGAGGGTCGCAGGCTCTGCGTCCTAAAAAATGGAGGGTCGCAGGCCTCTGCGACCGCGGACGGCGAGCCGCCGTCCCTCCATTGGGAAAATGAATATCCCTCCGGATGGGAAATCGGTCACCACCGCAAATGATGAATGATTCCATGGAAAGGCCACTCTTCCGGCGTGGAGGTTAATCCGGCGCGCACCGGGTTATATAGAATATAATTCCATTTTTCGGTATAGCTTTCGTCGCGCCGTAATTGAGTGTCCCAGCAATGGCGCTGCCACATGGGTTTCAGTTCCGGACACGCTCGACTGACAAACCGTTTCCAGTATGTTGTCCACGACAAAACATTTTCCGGATTGTGACATCCCGGCGAACAGAACAAATGAATGTGATCCGGCATGATGACATAACGTCCAACATGCCATTGCTCAGCAGAGTTCCAGGCAGATATCAGCGCCTGGTGAACAGGCTCCTGAGCCAGGATTTTCCGGCGGCGGGCGGTACAGACCGTTAAAAACAGAATGACAGGTTTATTGAATTGTTCGATTGGAGGATAATGCACGGGATGGGTTCGATTGGGTAAACGATCAGAATTCATACGAGTACGGTAATGGAACCAGCCGATCTTTTAAAGTTTAAGATCGCGAAATTAAATGAATGGTTGGAAATGGAGAGTCGCATTTTTTAGGACATTGAGGCCAATGTCCCTCCACGGGTTGAATTGTTTATGTTTTGGAGGGTCGCAGGCCCCTGCGACCACGGACGGCGAACCGCCGTCCCTCCATTGGGAAAATGAATGTCCCTCCATTTTTTAGGACGCAGAGCCTGCGTCCCTCCAAACTTCAAACCCCCAAACTCCCAACTTCAATCGCAACCTTCGAAGTCAACCGCTAAACCAAAAAAGGAATTCCGGTATTTCCGTCGCGTACTATAATCAGCCGCACTCACAGGAGAGGTGTGTTTAATCAAATTGTGATTACACCGTATCTAAGAAAAAAACAGGAGGTTGTTATGAATAAACAATGGGTGGTTGGATTCTTGATACTGAAAATTCATACAATAAATCAAATGCAATTAAAGGAATGATCCTTTTCACACAGGGAATTTCCGGCAATGGAATTGTTCTGTTCAACAACGCCTGTTTTGGAACGACATTGAACGATGTACTTCTTCCAAAAATAGAGAAATGACCAGAGTGCAACGCTAAAGCAAAAAAGAAATATCAAAAAAAATTATTGAGGATATATTTTTTACAGTCTGAGGCGGGCTGTAAATGACCCGAAACGAAAAACAAGAGGAGAGAGCGATGAAGGAAGTATGTATAGCATCTGATCGTGACTGATACAGCTTAGCTATCGTTAATGATCGAACGCGTGTTGGAATGGAATGGTCTGTTCCAGTGAATAGAGGCAGGTATGGTTAACAAAGGAGAAAGGTACGATGAAATCAATAGTAAAAATTATGGCGGGGTTGGTGTTGGTAAGTGTTGCCGGTGTTCGCGGAAGTATAATTTCCGAGAATTTTGACAGTTATGTGCCGGGCGATCTTGCCGCTCAAGGCGGGTGGTTCACGGCGAATACGATTGCTGATCAGACAATCACGGTTGTTGCCGGCGGGTCCGGGTTTGATGGGGGAGCGGGGCAGTCGCTTCGTATGTATGATAATGAAGCCGGTAATAAGCAGCTTATTGCGACTATGAATTTTGATGCAATAGAGAGTGATGTGTCGGTTACGTTTGATTACAAGCATGTGAATGGCGCACAAAGACCAATAGTCAGCTTGAGGTCGGGCAACACCATAGCACTAACGTTAAGTATGAATTCATCAGGATCTGTTCAGTATCACACCGGCGCGGCCTGGCACAATGCCGGTGCTACTGTTACGCTTAGCAATGATACATGGTATCGCGTGACGCTGACGACTGATCTTGCGTCCAGCACATACGATATTTCTATTACTGATGTTTTCGGCGGTACGGTATTGGCATTTTCTGATGCCCCATTTGTAAACACTGTCAGCAATTTGTCCCGTCTTGTATTTTCAACACAAAATGAAGGTATTGGAGCTGATTTTTATATTGATAACGTAACCCTTGTTCCGGAGCCCGCCACGCTGGGTTTGTTCATGATATCCGGCTTTTGCATAATGATGTGCAGAAGGAGTCTACAGTTCTGATTTCATTATCGAAATCGGTCGCAGAATACCCCGTGGCTTGCCACGGGGAGGTTCGTTTTTGAAAATTTGTGTAAAAAAGGTGTGATATGTTAAAAAACATAAAACAAGCGCCGAAATACGGTTTTAGGACAGTTTCTTATAGGCGGCGCATGCATGTTTGCCTGTCAATATTGACGATGGGCTTCATTGGATGCGGTGCTGAAGCCGTCGGGGCGGGACAAGGCGCCGCAGCAACACCTTTGGGAGCGATCATATCGGTCAGGGGCTCCGAACCGGCGCCGACCCGCTTATCGCCAGCCAATCTTAAAATGATGCCGGAATCTTCTACTGTGACATTTGATTTGCCGAGCCTGCCTGAGTCAAGGAATGTTTGGGTGCGTCCTGTCGCGGAAACGGCAGGCTCTGCCGGATCAATCGTGCGAAGCGCTTGTTCCGAAATGAACGGGTTCGCATCATATGTTCTGAGCTTCGAAGGTATGCCGGATGGGTTTTACGCGTTAGAGGCTGGCAGTATAGACGCTGTAGATGTGCTGGGTACATTCCAGGTGCGGCATCGCGGAGCGGGCTTCACTTTCATTCCATCGGCATCAGTTTGTACAAATTATGCCTACCCTCCCGAAATCGCGTCTTGGAGCAGTGAAGATAAAGCACTGCAACGAACAGACGGGGCACAGTTGGTGCAACGTGTGTTAAGTGAGATTTCTTCCGGTGCAAATGAAATTATTATTTCTGCCGGAAATTATCGTGTGGGTGACTCGAAACAAGCGGTTTTTTCGCTGACTAATGTTCACAACCTCACGATTGACGGTGGCGGGGCTGTTTTTTGGCTGACGGATATGGCAAGCCGACTATTTGATCTAAACGGGTGTTCGAATGTCTTGCTTAAGAATTTCACGGTTGATTACGATCCGTTGCCTTATGTTCAAGGCACCGTCTCTCGTGTTGTAACCACGGCTCCGGCCTGTCTCGAGTTTGTGCTGGACCCCGGGTTTGAGGGGGCAATGCAGAAATACCAAAGTTTTTCGCCGAAAAAAACAGGACAAATTCATATTTTTACGGCGGACGACAGCGCGGGGCTGCCCTTAGCTCCGCTCTGGATTGCCGGACATGACAAGTCCTTACCAATTGAATACGATGCGACTACACGTAAAGCCCGTGTGCAATTGGCCGTTCGTGAAGAATCCCGTGCACAACCGGGTTGGGGTATTGCAGCGGGCGATTTGGTCGCTCTGACGCCTCGTTACTACGGGAAATCGCCTTTGTATATGACCGCGTGCAGCGATGTTAAATTGTTAAATGTTCATTTATTCGGAGGGGGGCGATTCGGTGTTGAAAGCATAGTTTCGAGGGGTCTTGAGTTAGACGGCTGCCGGCTCGTGCGCAGGCCGAATACCCGCCGTCTGGTTTCGAGTAATATGGATGGATTTCATCTTCGGAACAATGTCGTAGGCCCCCGTTTGTTTCAGTGCGTAGTCGAAGCCTCAATGGATGATGCGATTGCTATGCCCGGAATGAATGCGTTTGTTTTACGACAGAAATCTCCACAGGAACTCATTGTGGCAACCAGATCGAAGGATGTGGACATCAATGCGGAGGTCGGGTCGCGGTATGAATTCTTTACCGGCACTGAATTTGTAAAAGAAGGGGAAGCGATTGTGACTGCAATCGAAGAGGCTCCGGGGGAAAAATCCGCTCTCCCCCCGGGACTGCCGTTTTCCTGGATAGCAGAGCTGATGGACGCGTTGCGTCCGTACTGTATCACACTGGACCGTCCGGTGGAGGTCGCAGCCAACTCCTATGCCATATCGGATTTATGGCAGGCTTCGGGATTTGAAATCACGGACTGTTACATTCGAAACAACTGGGCATTGGGAATTCGTGCCACCGGTGTTGGAGGAAGAATAAGCGATTGCATTTTTGATTATACGCAGGGAATCGGAATGCGCTTGGATAATCGATGGTTGATTGGTTCGGTGATTAGCAATCTGTCAATTTCCGGCAATGTTTTTTATAAAGTGAGACCGGATTCGCCATCCAATATACCAATATGCGTCACTCTTAATCCCCGGGACGGTGTGAGTGTGCCGGTTTTCGATTGTGTCAATATTATGAACAACCAGATCATTGATGCCCCGTATGCCGGTATTTTTGTCAGCGATACAACGCATTTAAATATTACTGGTAATCAATTTATGAAAACAACTCTGAAGAACAATGATCCGTTTCCGGAAATGAATACGGTCATTGTGTTAAGCAACTGTCCTGAGGCAGTACTTGACGCGAATAACTTTGTCGACGCTAGTTCGTTTTCGACGAACAATGTGTCGATAGAAGAGTGATGTTTTTTCTGGTAAGAACAGTTTTAAACTTCTTCCTGAACGTCATCATGATCTTTGGGTTCATCACAGAGCAGCGTCTCAGAGTTGTCTTTGAGTTGAGAGGTTAGGCGGGTTAACAAAGGAGAAAGGTACGATGAAATCACTAGTAAAAATTATGGCGGGGCTGGTGTTGGTAAGTGTTGCCGGTGTTCGCGGAAGTATAATTTCCGAGAATTTTGACAGTTATGCGGCGGGCGATCTTGCCAATCAAGGCAGGTGGTTCGTGGCGAATGTGAATGATCATCAGACAATCACGGTTGTTTCCGGCGGGTCCGGATTTGACGGGGGAGCGGGACAGTCGCTTCGCATGTATGATAATGGAGACGGTAAGCAGCCTATTGCGTCTATGAATTTTAATGCAAAGGGGAATGTGTCGGTTACGTTTGATTACAAGTGTGTGAATGGCGCACACAAACCGGTAGTCAGTTTGAGGTCGGGCAGCACCGTAGCACTAACGTTAAGTATGAATACGTCAGGATATGTTCAGTATTTCTCCGCCGGGGCCTGGCACACTACCGGTGTTGCGCTTAGCAATGATGCATGGTATCGCGTGACGCTGACGACTGATCTTGCGTCCAGCACTTATGCTATTTCTATTACTGATGTTTCCGGCGGTACGGTATTGACATTTTCTGATGCCAAATTTGTAACCGCTGTAAGCAATTTGTCTCGTCTTGTATTTTCAATGAATAATGAAGGTGTTGGAACTGATTTTTATATTGATAACGTAACGTTAGTGCAGTTCAGGAGCCCGTCACGTTAGATTTATTTACGATATCCGGCTTTTGCATAATGATGCGCAGGAATTGAACAACGTTCGCGATGAACGCGCACCGGAAATTGCGGAATTTATTGAAATACATGCTGCGCCGTTTTTTGCAGCAACGACTGAGCGGGTTCCCTCATTGTGGAAAACATCACAGCCGTATTCGATGCGGGACGGGCGCAATCTGTATTTTGAAATTCCGGGAGAAAATAAAATAAACCGGCATAAGCGCGGATAAAAATGGCAGGGCGTGCAGTCCTTTGTGCGCCGCACAGACGTAAAGAAATTTTTTAAAAAAAGAGTGAAAATTATGTTTAGCGGGGGAAAGAAAATGGTTTCAATCATTTTTACGGCGATGTTTTCGGTGCTGTCATTTGCGGCGGACGGCGCGGATGCAATACAGATTAAAAGCTGGGCGGCTTCCGGCCCGGCAACATTTGATTCAACTGTCGTACGCAGTGAATTCGGCAACCCGTCGTTGCGGATTGAACGGATCGGCGGCGCGGGAACACCGGAGTTTTTATCAGATAAAATTCCGCTGCCGGACGGCGAAGATCAATGGATTGTTTCCGGCTGGATGAAATTAAAAGATTTATATTTTGAAGATCCGAGTTTTCGATCCACTGTAACCTGTCAGTGGTTTGATAAAAATGGAAATCCTGTGCAGGGCGACGGTGCGGTGTTTAACAGTTATGATATCCAGCAGCAGGAGCGCTTTTCGCTGAGCTCAGGAACTCTTTTAGCGTTCGACTGGATTTATATTCAGAAGCTCATCCGGCGCCCTTCCAGCGCAATGCAGATTCAGTTTAAATTCGGATTTGCCCAAGGTGATGGTACGGCATGGCTGACGGATTTATATATGCGTTCCGCCGCCAATGCGATGGATTCCGGCGGCGCGCTGCTGCCGGCGCCGGCTTTCCGTTTTCGCGACGGAGCGTATGCATTAAAGGATTCAAATAAAGATAATCTGCCGCTCTTTTCTCCCGGTGAGCCGGTGACGTTTTCAATTTTCCCATCCGAAGGAAGCTGGGAAAAACTTATAATAAAACTGACTGACCGGGACGGCGGCATCTTATGGAGCGCCGGGCAGTCTGTCGCCGGCAGTCAAGAGGTTATGATTACGATCCCGGCGGATGTTGTGCGCGATGTGCCGTGTGAACTGCTTGAACTGAATTTGAAACTGACCGGAACCGGAATTCAATCGGAAACTGCGCTGATCGGATTCGGAATTCTGCCGGCGCGCGAGCCGATATCGCGCGAAGCTCAATTGAACTCTCCATTCGGAATGATCGGCAGCAATGCATCGACTACACCGCGCGGAATGGAAATGATGCGCCGTACCGGCATTCAGTGGGTTCGTCAGCGCGGGCAGCGCTGGTATCAGCCGGAGCGGGATGTCCCGCAGGAGATTGCCGACGGGCAGTTTGTTAAAGATTCCAAACGCCTTTATGATAACGGCTTCATGCCGCTGATTCAGATTTTCGGGGTTCCGGCGCCGGACTGGGCGCTGGATCCGGACTGGTTCCATCGCGGCAATAAGCAGCATCTGCTGGTCGAACCGTTTAAAGAATGGATGACGAATGTGGCCGGGTCGATGCCGGAAGAATTTATCTATTTCAAAATGCTGAATGAACGCGACCGTGATCCGCGCCCGGAATATCTGGATAAGTTTGTTGAGTTGATGAGCGCCGGCGCGGCTGCGTTTCGTGCCGTTCGTCCGGATGCAATCATCAGCATGGACGGCGGATTCACGCCGGAGATTGTCACCTATCTGCTTGAACGCGGATTTTATGATCATCTGGATTCCGTCGATTATCATTTATACGGCGATTTTAATCTCGTACTTGATTTGAACGACCGGCTGAAGCTGGTCCGCGACGCCGGGTATCAACCGGCGGTGATCGCCAGCGAGTTGGGCGTGGTTACAGGCTCCGGCGAGCCTACGGTTGATCCGCGTAAAATCGCGCGCGGACTGTTCCGTAATGTTTCAAGCTGGCTCGCCATCGGCGGCACGCAGTTTTATGAATTTCTCTGGGGAACCATCGACGACAGAACAACACAGATGTTTGCGAATCAGTTTCTTGTTTCCGGCGACGGCGATTTCCCGACGGCCAGTCTGTTTGCCTACGCACAGCTCAGCCGCGTGCTCGAAGGCGCGAAACTGCTTAACGGGCCGGTGCTGACGAACGGCCTTCATATCATGTCGTTCATGCGCGGCGATGAGCGGACGGACATGATCTGGGCGGACGGCGAACGCGCGCGCGCCGGCTGGAAGGGCGCCGGTGAGTTAACGGTCATTGAAGCGCTCGGACGAACAACGGTGCTGCATCCGTCAGAGAACGGAGTGATTATTGAAGTTGGCCGCGCGCCGGTGATGGTTATTTCAAAAGCGGAAGTAGAAATTATCAACGCCGGCGAAGTGTTTCCGGCCGCGCCGGCGTTTGCGGTTTCGCAAAACGGCGGATTAATTTCCGCACGCGCCGCAACGGAATGGACGGTTGCGCCGGTGCTGCCGCGCGGATGGACGGCGGAGTCCGCCGGTCGTCAATCGTGGAACGTTTCAATGCCCGCCGGCGTTTTGAATGGCGACTATACATTGCGGTGGCGCCTGTCAGACGCCGCCGGTAAAGACCGCGCCTTCGTGTTTGATGCGCTGACTGTTGTGCCGGAGCTGAGTGTTGAAGTGATTGGAAATGTGAAGAGCGGCGGAAAGGAAGCCGATATCGTTTTACAGAATCGCGGCAGCTCGGCATGGAACGGAAATATTGAAACCGTATCTCCGCCGGAAGGCCGTCTGTTTCCCGAAACAAAACTCTGGAAGAATGTGACTGTGCCGGCGGGCGAAACCGTCCGGCTGACATGGAAAATGAATCAGCCGTTTCCGGCAAATGAATATGATAAAGATCCCGTGTTTACCATCCGGCTGATGTCCGGCGACCGTCCGCCGGTTGAAATAAAATCGCGGACAACCTTCCGCGAGATTCCAAAATTCAGCGGCTTTATTTCGGCGGATGGAAATCTGAATGAATGGACAAACGCCCGGTGGATGGAAATTCCGGCGGAACGGTTTGTCCGGTTGAATCGCGACGGTTCGGAATATATTCCGGCAAATAAAGCACGCGTTGCGCTGGCGCACGGCGAAAAGTGGCTGGCATTGGCGGTTGAAGTGACCGATTCGATCCATTGGAATGAACATCCGCCGGCGACGATGTGGCAGGGCGACGGCATTGAATTTGTGCTTGGCGTTCGCCCCGGTAATAAACAGGAACTGCCGGCGGAATTTTACAAGCTGGGCCTTGCTCTGACTCAAGGCGAAGAGGTTGCATACGGCTATCGTTGGCCGGCAGGACATCGCTGGGCGGAAGGGAATTGGGCCGGACAGAAACGCTGGGCGGTTGTCAGAACAGAAGATAATCGTACAATTTATGAACTTGTATTGTTTTACGATCATCTGCGATTGACGAATAATGACGGAATTTCTTTTGGAATGGCGATTGATGATTCCGATGAAACAAAAGCGCGGCAGGGATATCTGCCGCTGTTCGGCGGCGTTGTCAAAATAGATGTCGAAAAACAGGGATGGTTTACGCTGGAGTGATGAATAACACCGGCGCAGTCAGCGTACTGTACTGCGCCGGGTTAATCGCTTTAATGTTTCACCGGTTGCGGAATGTTTTCTGTACCGGTAATTTCTCCGCTTAAAAAAACGGAGGATTTTATGAAAGAGTTTGTAGTCAGATCCGTTATGTGTTCCGAGCCGGATTTCTCTGATGAAAGGAATCTATCCATTAACATCCGGATATGCCGGCGGCGGCGTTTTTCCGCCGGTGGATGACGACAGTCTGCTCGACCAGTTGAAAGCTGCGGGATATACAACGTATCTTTCCGGCAGGGAACATTATTTCGGCTCCGGTAGAAAACGAGTCGCGACGATCCGTCGCCTGGCGCTGCCGCGCGGTATGATTAATTTTTGCAGCGCTTCACAATATGCATCAGCCGTCGGAAATTCAGGAAGCGCTGTATGATTCACGATCAGAAAACACTGACCGGATCGTGGGTAACCAATCTGTGGCGCATGGAGAACTCGTTGAACGGATCGTGCGTTGGAACATCCATCCCGCTGATTTAATCACACACCGCTTTCCGCTCGAAAAAGCTTCGGAAGCTTACGCATTGATGGCTTCAGGGAAATGCGGTAAAGTCGCGGTATGTTTTGATGAAGAACTTCTTTCGTAAAGGAACAGTATGTTAAAAGGAATTTCGCCGGTGATTGCACCGGAATTATTAAAAGTGCTGGCGGAGATGGGGCATGGAGACGAGATTGTTTTGTCGGACGCACACTTCCCGGGACACACGGTTTGCAAAAAAGTTATTCGCGCTGACGGTATCCGGATTCCGGCGCTGCTTGAAGGCATTATTCCGCTGTTTGAACTCGACAGTTATGACGATCCGCTGATTATGATGGCGCCGGTTTCCGGTGACGAACTGGATCCGGCGGTTGAAGAGAGTTATCTCGCCGCGATTCGCAAGGGCGGTGCAAATCCATCACCAGTCAAACGCATCGGCCGGTTTGAATTTTATGAGCGTGCCCAAAGCGCTTATGCCTGCGTAGTTACCGGCGAACTCGCCAAATACGGCAATCTGATTTTGAAAAAAGGTGTGACGCCGGTGAAATAGTGGAAGCGGCATCCTGCCACTGACCAGAGGCTGGAAGCCTCTTCCACAATTTATACAGCAGAAGGTTCCGGTTCAACATTTCCGGCGGCGAGGCTGTTGCCGTTTTTGTGCACTATAAACCATTGCATCGGAAGTCCGAATACGGCACAGGTGAGTCCTTTGCTGATAAAGAAGAGCAGGACGATACCGATGGTGAAGGATGCAAGGATGAGTCTCCAGAGGCTTCGGATGCTGGCGCCGGCGATAAAGCTGGCGCATAAACTTGAAACGAGCATCCCGCTGGCAAAGAGAAAATTGAGCGCTGTTTGAATACCAATGACCCCGGCAGAAACCGGTGCAGCGATGTCATCGATACCCCATGCGCTGGCGGCGTTGAGCACCCCGAGAATGAGCGTGAGCATAAACAGAATGACCATGGCATAGCCGCCGGCGAAACAGATGGCGGCGGCTTTAGCGCGCGCATGCGTGATACGCGAGAAGAAGAGCGTGCGCCCGTTCTTGATGAAAGCACGCATGACGCCATACGCCCAGCGCATCTGCTGCCGGAAAAGATCACGCGGTGTATAGGGAACTTCACAGGCGATCGGCAGATCGTGCAGATAGGCGATGCGGTTGCCGGCGGCGATAGTGCGCAGGGAATAATCGACATCTTCAGTCAGTGCGCCGGGTGTCCAGCCGCCGTTTTCAATGAGCAAATCTTTGCGGATGAGTTCGCCGGAACCGCAAAAAACGCCGGTATTTGCGAAGTGTTTGAGCCAGGGCAGGATGACGATGTGAATGATGTTGATAATTCCGGCGCCGAGCAGTGTGGTGAAATTCTGGTGCGTGTTTGAAATGCGCCACGAAGCCTGTACGCCGGCGAGTTCAGGATGTTCGATCACAGGCTGAACGATGCGCCGGAGAAAATCTTTTTCCGGCAGAAAATCGGAGTCGAAGATCAGGATATAATCGCCGGTGGTTTCAGCAAGCATATGGTTCAGGTTGCCGGGCTTGAACCCGGTATTACTGCCGCGCCGGCAGACTTTAACGCGCGGATGTCTAGCGGCAAAGATGTCAATCTGTTTGGAAATTCCGGAATTACTGCTGTCATCGCCGATCAGGATCTGAAGGCGGTCACCCGGATAGTCAAATTCCAGACAGCGCCTTGCACAGTTGAGCGCGGCGAGTTCATTATACGTCGGAATTTGAACGGTGACACGCGGCAGGTTTTTTCCTCCGGCAGTCGCCGGCGTTTTTTTACGGCGCCGGATGAGCACAACAACGGTTAAAAGAAAATATGCCGCCGACACTGTAAATGTCGCCTGCATAGCGATATTAAATCCTGTCTGAATCCACTCGTGAAGCGTTTCCATATCCTGTTCCGTTAATCCACTCCTTAATATGCTCCGGCAGCGGTGTAACCGCAATAATTTCTGCTTCAACGGTTTCTTTTTCTGCGGACGGAACCGTGACGCAACTGCCGGGCTTTTTTCCGATGAGCGCCTGCGCCATTCCCGTTTGACAGGAGATGATACCGAGCGGTTCATTTTGATCCCACTCGCCGAGGATAAACCATGTTTCGCGCCGGCCGCCGGCATACGCCAGTTCAACGCCGGTGGCAATTCCGGCAGCATCTGCAGGGAAACCGGCGAAGTCTGTCGGCCTTACTTCATCGAGCGCGTTCTGAAGTTCCTCTGCCTGCAGTCCGAGCAGCCGCTGCTTTTCTTTGGCGTATTTATATTCCGCGTTTTCACGCAGATCGCCGTAACTGCGCGCGAGTTCGATTTCGCGCGAGTTTTCGAGAATTTCTTTTTTCAGGATGACCTCAAAGTGGTGTTTGCGCTGGTTATAGGTACGATACGATGTGATTCGTTTTTTCTTTTCTTTCGGCGCGGTGCCGGAGTTTTTCTTGAGAACCACCTCATGCAGATCGGGGCTGAGTTTAATCATTTTGGCCTGCAGACTCTGCCGGTCAAGTTTACTCCACACCGGTGATTCACTGATGCGGCGCATAAAATCCCGGCGCTGTGAATCGTTCATCTCCGCCAGAACTGTTTTTAATACTGCCGTATTCTCAATCTGCTCGCGCAACTGATTCTGTGCACGGAGCGCCGCGCCGCTGTGTTCCTGTTCAATCAGCTCAACTGTCTGGAGTGCCAGATCAGCGCGGTCTGTCAGATTCCATCCGGCGGTGCGATCTTCATTGCGCAGAATCCAGAGCAGCAGCGCCGGAGTGCACTCGCGCTTGCGAACCGTATCGCGAATCCGCCCGCTTAATTCCTCGCCGGCGCCGCTGCGAATCAGCACTTCCATTGTTTCATTGAGTGCGGCGAACCCCAATTCCGGCAAGCGGCGCAGCAGAACACCTTTGGCTGCTTCGGTTGCAGTGAACAGCAAATTAATGAACGCATGCACAAAACGCGCCGGCAGCTCTTCGAGCAGTACCGGCAGCTCTTCGCATTCCGCCAGTTTTTTCAACTCAGCCAAATGATCAACGCCGGCGGGTTCGATATGAAACTGTCCGGAATAGACCAGTGCCCGCGCAATCCAGCCCGGCTGATTCAGTGTGCCGCCCTTTATTGCAAAGCCAAGCCGGTCGGCAATTGCGTCCTGCATAAACGGTTCGAATGCCGGGAACTGTTGATTCTGAATTTCGTCGAATTTGCTGAAGAGTGACGGAACATCGCGTTCATTTTTAAATTTATCAAACCATGCCTCGTTATACGACTTTGCTTTGCGGCGCAAACGCAGCGGATCGGTGCGCTTCGCCGGGATTTCAACCAGCGGATCATTTTTTAAATCCCTGCGTGCTGTATCCCAGAATTTTTTCCACTCCGCTTCCGTAGCGAGGATATCCGGCACAAAATGGTCCTGAATTCCCGTAATCGGCTGAGGGCCGTAGCTGCGCAGGGTGATGCGAATCACCTCCGCCGGGTTTTCTTTCAGCAGACGAAGAAATTCGTCAGGGCGGTTGTGCCGGATGGCCAGCAGATGATCTTCTGTGAGCACATCAAGCGCTGCGGCGGCATAAGAGAACGCAAGCTCGTGTTCGCCTTTCTTTTCAAATGTAACCTCGAGTTTCTGATAAAACGGATCGACACGGCTGACAACGCCGAAACCCCACGTCTTGGAATAGCAGAGCTTGCCTTTTTTCAGCGTGCGCAGATGTTTCAGGCGCGAAAAAGCCTCTTCAGTAGAAGAGGCTTTGGCGAATGCCGGTTCAATGAATTTCTGCTCTTTACGGTTGGCATTAAACATATCCAGCAGCGCTTTTTGAGCTGCAGCAATTGACGTTTCCTGCCGCAGCGCCGCCCATTCATAAACGACGATGGCTTCATCGAAAAGTTTACGGTACATCAATGCATCTTTCGCCACGTCCGCCCACTCGAGTGCACGGACTTCTTTACCGTCAGCGGCCAGCGCATCAAACTCCTCCACCAGTTCTTCCGCCGGAACGGGATCAGCTTCAAGCAGAGTCAGCAGCTCTTCTTCGGTCAACGCCATCGGGATCCTCCTCAGGGGGTTAAAATATCAAAAAAACCGATACCATACGGCGTCCCGGCGTGCCTTGCAAAGAGAAAGCGGAAGGAATTAAAGCCTAAAGTCTGAAAAATCCTGTAACCGCCGGTCGCCGAATTCGCCAGATTATAATCCCATCACGATTTTCACGGTGAAGAAAAATATAGCCAGACCGGTGATGTCGACAATAGTTGTGAGCGCCGGACTGGCGATCACTGCCGGATCATATTTTAATTTTGCGGCGCCGAGCGGCAGCAGTGCGCCGATCAGTGTTGATGTGATTACCTGCAGTCCCAGGGCAAGCGAAATGGCGAATCCCATTCGCACCAGCGAAAAATTCCCCGGCACATTTGCATTGCCGGAATAAAGAGCAACGCGTACCGCCGTTAGAATACTGAGCAGCAGCGCCAGCAAAATGGATACTTTGAATTCCTTATAGAGAATTTTGACTGAATCGCGCGCGGTGATCTCACGCAGAGCCAGCGCACGGATAACCAGTGTGGCCGCCTGACTGCCGGTATTGCCGCCGGTGTCGGCGAGCATCGGCATGAATGCGGCAAGAATTGTGAACTGCATCAGCAGTCCTTCAAAGTGCTGGACAATGAACCCTGAAATCAGCCCGAGCACGGCGAGCAGAACCAGCCAGCCGGCGCGGTTTTTAAAGTGCTGCCGCGACGATGTTTTTAAATAGGCAGCCGTTTCATGACTGCCGGTAATGGCCATAAATTTTTCAATGTCTTCGGTCTGCTCTTCAACGATAATGTCGATCGCGTCATCATACGTAATAATTCCGGCAAGCGCATTGCTGCTGTCGACAACGGGCAGCGCGATGAGATCATATTTTTGAATCGTGCGCGCGGCGTCTTCCTGATCGTCATCAACGCGGCAGAAAATAAAATCCTGATGCATAATCTGGTCTACGCGCCGCTGTTCCGGTGCGAGGATCAGATCTTTCAGTGAAACGAATCCGAGCAGCTGCCGGTTTTGATCAACAACATATGAATAATAAATCGTCTCTTTATCCGGCGCAACTTCGCGCAGATGTCCCATGGCCTGAACGGCGGTGTATTCCGGCAGCAGTGTTGCATAACTGGACGTCATCGCAGCGCCGGCGGTTCCGGCCGCATAGACAGAGATAGGATCTTCTTTTTTCATGGCTCACCTCTATTTTCTTGCGCACGTCCGCAACGCAAACAGAGGTGAACCGCCGGCCGATCACTTTGCCGGCTTGCAGGTTATAACACCGTTTGCGCGATCGACGCGCAGCAAAAGATTCTGGATTACTTCGGATTGATGAAGAATGCGCTGACAACTACTGTCGTCTGGGTCATTCATTCGGTCCTCCTTTTGGTTGGTGTTATTGAATCTTTCGATTCCGTTCCATTCCATTGAACTGTATCTTACGATGCGGAAGCAATCCTTTTATTAGAGAAACCGGCGTAAATTCTGTGGGCGGATTGTAAAAGCGGCATCCGGTTAGATTCGGAAACGCTCAATACGGAATAAACCCTTTGTCATTCACCAGAAACAGCACATTTTTGATCCGCCGCATTGGCAGAGCAAACAGGATTCCTGCACCGAGAATTCTCGGTCTCATGCTGTCCGGCGCCGGTGGATAATCATTTTATGCACGGAATATGGCTGCCGGCGAGATACGGACCGTTTTGCGGTGAGGCTGTTTAACTGATTTGATTCATTATGTTTTCGGCGGCGCACAGTTGATTTTCAAGCACGGTGAGATCCAGTCTGGCGAGTTCTGCTGCGGAAAGATCGGCGATCTGCAGATCGCCGGAAATATTTCCGGCGGCGAGAAGCAGTTCACCGGCAATGCGAAGCAGATTGCCGGTTTCTGCATCAATTCCGGCAAGCAGTTCAGCGCAGAAAAATTCATAGCAGACCGGCGGGCGTCCGGCGGTAAGTGCGCAACCGGTTTCAGTTAAAAAGCCGTAGGCGTCGCTCTCAAGTTCATCGCGCCGGTGAAGCATTTTCAGAAACGGACTGTCGAGCGCCTCTTCGCAAAGATCGGCGCGACAACAGCAAGTGCTGCACAGCGTGCAGCTGCCGGCACAAATTGAATGAATGAAATTTTGAACGCGCTGTTCCAGCGCGGCGTAGGATTCGGCGAAATGTTGTAAACGTAGATTCATATATACGTTGAAAGTCTGAAAGCTCCATGCCTAAAAGTCGAATCGATTGTGCCGGTTGAGCAGGATTATGTATCCTTTGCCTGTTTATTTCTCTTGACCGGTTTTGCTTAAATCGGCAAATATGAGCCGCTTAGATTTTAAAAGAGCTGTTTTTGACGAACGGGTATGTTTAACATGTTTAACCATCTGATGGGGCTTTTCTCCAGCGATATCGGGATCGACCTTGGTACCGCTAACACTCTGGTTTATGTACGCGACCGCGGGATCGTCTTGCGCGAGCCGTCGGTTGTCGCGGTACAGGTTGGCACGAACCGGGTGCTGAAAGTGGGAGATGACGCCAAACGGATGCTGGGCAGAACGCCTGGAAATATTGTGGCTGTCCGTCCGATGAAAGGCGGTGTGATCGCTGATTTTGATTTTACCGAGGCCATGCTCCGGTATTTTATTCAGAAAGTTCATAACCGTCGCCGCATGGTTCGCCCCAGGGTTGTTGTGGCAGTTCCAAGCGGAATTACTGAGGTGGAGAAGCGCGCAGTAAAAGACTCGGCACTGCATGCGGGCGCGCGCGATGTATTTTTAATTGAGGAACCGATGGCAGCTGCGATCGGCGTGGGGCTGCCGGTACAGGAACCGGCGGGCAATATGATTGTGGATATCGGCGGCGGCACAACCGAAGTCGCACTGATTTCCCTCGCCGGTATTGTTTTCAGTCGCAGCGTGCGAGTCGGCGGGGACGATATGGATGAGGCCCTCATCCAGTATTTGAAACGGGAATATAATCTATTGATCGGCGAACGAACCGCAGAAGATATTAAAATTACGATCGGTTCCGCCATGCGCATTAACGACGAAACGACCATGGAAGTCAAAGGCCGCGACCAGGTCGCCGGTCTGCCGAAAACGCTCACGATCAGCTCTGAAGAAATTCGCGCCGCGTTAAAAGATCCGGTTTCCGGCATTGTGGATGCGATCCGCGTAACGCTCGACCGCTGTCCGCCGGAGTTATCGGCCGACCTCGTCGACCGCGGAATGGTTCTGGCCGGCGGCGGCGCGATGCTGCGCGGACTTGACAGACTGATTGCTGAAAATACCGGACTGCCGGTGCACATCGCCGAAGATCCGCTCAGCGCAGTTGCCGAAGGTACCGGGGTCGTTCTGCATGAAATCGATCTGATGCGTAAACTCGCCGCAAACGGCGAGCAATAGAAGTTATTTTCTCATTCAATATCGTCCCGCCGGAATTTTAAACGCCGGACGGCAGATGATTGGTAGACGAAAAATTTTAAAATGGATTGCGGCAGCACTTGCACTGCTGCTCCTTTTCAATCTGCCTGCAACGTGCAGTTCGCGCATCAAGTCGGTCTTTAATAACTCCGCCGCACCGGTGCAAATGCTGCTGCTCAGTTTCGGCATGAGCCTCAAAGAGGGCTGGGATGCAGTACGCGGTTTCGACGGACTCATCGAAAGAAATCAGCGCCTCACCGAGGAGGTGATCCGGTTGCAGGCGAAAGCGGTGATGCTGGAAAATCTCGCCGAAGAAAACCGGCGGTTGCACGAACAGCTCGACTTTTCCGATGCCCAGCCGGACAATTTAATTGCGGCACAGGTGATTGCACGCAGCGTCAGCGGCTGGTGGCAGAGCGTGCGGCTGGACAAAGGAACAAAGCACGGCGTCCGCTCCAACTCGCCGGTCATTTCGTCTGACGGACTGGTTGGATGCACTGCCGGTGTTTCAGCGCTTTCATCCGAAGTTATTTTAGTTTCCGATCCGGCGTGTAAAGTTTCAGCGCGAATTTCGCGTACCGGTTCGTTTGGAATTGTCAGCGGACGCGGAACAAACCTGAAAGGCTACCCGGTTGCGCGCATGCAGTTTATTCACAAAGATATTCCGGTGCGTGAAGGCGACGCGGTGGTAACATCCGGACTCGGCGGCATTTTTCCAAAAAACATCCTCATCGGTTATATTGACAAAATATATACCGAAGAAAACGGTCTATATCAGTACGCCGATATTATTCCGAAAGCCGTTGTTTATTTGATGGAAGTGGTTTTTGTTTCGACAAACAATGACATGGCGGAGGATGGCGAATGAAACCGCTGGTTATCACCGTTCTTTTGTTTGCCGCCGGATCGATTCAGGCGCTGATGCCGATTGAATTTCCGGCACTGCTTTGTCTGATGATTTTTATCGCGCTGCATTCACGGTTGAATGTTGCGCTTTACGGAGCCGTCATCGCCGGACTGATTCATGATTCATTCTGTCCGGCGCCGCTTGGAATTTCTATTCCGTTTTTTTTGCTCACGGTGTTTGTTATTAATTACATTCGCCGCGAAATTTTTTCTGATATCGCGTGGACGTATGTAATTCTCGGAGGACTCTTTGCACTGCTGAAAACACTCTACTTCATTCTGATTCTAGCGTTGTTTAATATTCGTCCGGTGCGCACCGCTGAACTGTTTTTGCAGCTCGTTGCCGGTGTTTTAGTGGCACTGTTTCTGGCGCCGGGAATTTTTCTGGCGGCAGCGCCGTTCAGAGATAAATGGTACCGGAGGGCGCTACGATGATGATGCGCGTCCGCCGTCCTGAAAAATTTGAACCGCTGCGTTACTGGCTGCTCGGCGGATTTATGCTGTTCATGCTGGCGTTGCTTGGTTTTTCACTGTGGAAACTGCAGGTAAAAAGCAGCGCAATGTTTGAATCACGAATTGAAATTCAAAGTTTGCGCCGTGTACGGCTGCCGGGAATTCGCGGCAAAATTTATGACCGCAACGGGTTATGTCTCGCCGATAACCGCCCGATATATTCGATTTCGCTTTTCCTTGAAGATATCCGGCGCGCCGGTCCGTGGTCGCGCACGATCGACCGCGCAATGGATGTGATCAATCAGGTTTCTGAACTCACCGGCCTGCCGCCGGAATTAACACGCGACGATGTCTGGAAACATATTCGCCTGCGTCTGCCGCTGCCGCTCGTGCTATGGCGGCAGGCCGGGCCGGAAGCAATGGCAAAACTGGCAGAGCAGGGCGCCCGGATTCCCGGCGTCGATCTTTATATACAGGCAACACGCACTTATCCGTACAGTCCATACACCTCGCATCTCATCGGCTACGTCGGCCGCGCCGATCCGGAAAAGCTGACTGAAGAAGAAGAATATTCATATTATCTGCCGACAATGTTCGGCCGCGCCGGACTTGAAAAGCTGTTCGATCCGTTCATGCAGGGCAAAGCCGGCGGAACGCTGGTTCAGATTGATGTATCCGGTTACCGGCACGGCGAACTCGCGCGCCGCGAATCGAAAGCCGGCGGCGATCTGCGGCTGACGCTTGACATGGAAATTCAACTGCTCGCGCATAAATCGCTCGGAAATTATAACGGGGCGGTGGTGGTAATGGATCCGAACAACGGCGATGTGCTGGCGATGATCAGTGCGCCGGGATACGATGCAAATATGTTTGTTCCGTTTATTACCACAGCAAACTGGAATGTGCTGCGCGACAATGCGAACAAACCGTTGCTCAACCGCGCCGTCGCCGGAACCTATCCGCCGGGCAGTGTTTTCAAACCGCTGGTCGGACTTGCCGCCGCGACAGTGAATCCGGCGGCTGCGCATGAATATCGCGACTCGCCGGGATTCTATATGCTCGGACGGCGGCGGATCCGCGACTGGAATCCGCACGGCCACGGTGAAGTGAATCTGCGCGAAGCTCTGAAACTTTCGGCAAATGTGTACTTTCTGAAAACTGCGCTCGAATACGGCTGGCAGCCGATCATTGAGCAGGCGAAAGCGGTCGGGCTCGGACAGAAAACCGGCGTTGAAGTTGACTTTGAACAAGCCGGGCTTGTGCCGGATACGGAATGGCTGAAACGCACCGGCCGCGGAAATAATTTTACCGACGGTGATGTTTGCAACCTCTCAATCGGACAGGGCTATTTGACGGTAACGCCGGTCCAAATGGCGATGATGACGTCCGCGATTGCCAACGGCGGCTATCTGTATAAACCGCGTGTAGTGCTGTCGTACCGGCTGCCGGGCAGTAATGAATATGTGAACGAACCGGAGCGGCACGGCGGTAAAATGAACTGGCCGGCTGATGCTGTTTCAATTGTTCGGGCCGGCATGCGCGATGTGATTATGGAGCGCAACGGTACCGGACACCGTGCTGCAGTGCCGGGATTTGAATTTGCCGGAAAAACCGGCACGGCGGAATACGGTGCAAACAATCAGTATAAACACACCTGGATGATTGGATTCGCACCGTACCACAACCCGCAATATGCCGTAGCGATGATTATTGAAGATGGCGGCTCCGGAGGCTCCACCGTGGGCCCGCAGTTAAAAATTTTAATGTCCGGTCTGTACGAAAAAATGAAACGGGAAGGGCGGCTTCAAGAACCTCAGAATGATGAACAAGGAATTTCGAATGTAGAAGTGAATGAAGAAACTCCAAACTTCAATATTCATTATTCCTTGTTCGATAGTCAACATTCCAAAGGAGGCTCACCATGTTGAGCTTCCTCCGCCGCATCGACTGGATCAGCGTGGTTATCATTATCGCACTGACGGTGTTTGGATTCTTTTTTATTTACAGTGCCGGATACCGTAATGCCGATCAGGCTGTCAGCGGAATGGTTTCACGTCAAATGATCTGGGCGATCACCGGTTTCGCCGTATACATCGCGGCGGCGGCGTTCGATTACCGTTACCTTGCGCGCGTGCAGTGGTGGATTTACGGCGCAGCGATCATTCTGTTAGTGCTGGTGCTGTTCATCGGCACATCCGTTTATGGCGCGCATCGCTGGTTTAGTATCGGCGGCATCATGGTTCAACCGTCAGAAATCGGAAAGCTCGCCTTGATTTTCACCCTTGCGGGACTGCTGAGCAGTCCGGCGCTGGAGTTGAACAGCCGTAAAATATTCATGTTTTCATTTTTAATTGCCGGAGTTCCGTTTCTATTGATTGTCGCAGAACCGGATCTTGGTACAGCGATCGTTTTAATTCCGGTGACCATCGCGATGCTGTTCTGCGCAGGATGCCCGTTGAAACCGCTTTTAATTCTGATCGGCCTCGGCTTGCTTGGTCTGCTGATGATGGCTCTCTGGCTGAAATATTTTCCCGAGACCTGTCCGTTCCTTGCCGACTATCAGAAAAACCGTATTCTCGTTTTTCTGAATGTGAATGAAGATCCGCTTGGCGCAGGCTGGAATAAACTGCAGTCGCAGATTGCGATCGGTTCCGGCGGTCTGTTTGGCAAAGGTTATTTGAAAGGAACTCAAAACATCCTCGGTTTTCTGCCGAGAACAGTGGCGCCGACCGACTTTATCTTTTCGGTCGTTGCCGAGGAAACCGGCTTTGCCGGAGGCGTAGTGCTGTTAACACTTTACGCCGTATTAATCGTGCGCGCTGTCTTTACCGCTGTATTCGCCCGCGACCGGTTCGGGCGACTGCTTGCGGCGGGGATCGGCACACTTATTTTTGCACATGTTTTTGTAAATATCGCGATGACCGTCGGACTTATGCCGATTACCGGTCTGCCGCTGCCGTTGATGAGTTACGGCGGTTCCTTCATGGTGAGTATCATGGCGGCATTAGGGCTGGTTCAAAGTGTCTGTCTCCGCCGGCGTCGTATTTAATTAGAAAGAGGAGGGCAGCAATGCTCAAAGTAGTAAAAAATAAACTGGCCGCAACAGTTAGCCGGAAGAAAAAAGAGGTTTTGATCAATATTGAACCCCTTGAAACACGTGTTGCAGTGCTGGATGAAGGTAAACTGGATCATTTTCATATTGAACGTTCAGAAGAAAACCGGCTCGTTGGCAGCGTCTTCAAAGGCAAAGTTCAAAACCTTGAAGACGGGCTTCAGGCAGCATTTATTGATATCGGCATGGCAAAAAATGCGTTCATCCATTACTGGGATATGATCCCTGAAGATGCAGTGCGGCTTGAAGAACAGGAAGGGCGTGCCAGCAACCGCAAACGCCGGAAATTTGCACAGGGTGAAATGGCAAAAAAATTTCCGATCGGTTCTGAAATTGTCGTGCAGGTCACGAAAGACGCCATTGGCACCAAAGGGCCTCGCGTTACAGCTAATCTCAGTGTGCCGGGACGCTATCTGGTCATGATGCCCGGCACGAGCCTGAAAGGGATTTCGAAGAAAATCGGCGACAGCAAAGAGAGAACACGCCTGAAAAGAATCCTGACGCGTCTGCCGATTCCGAACGGCATCGGAATCATCGTTCGCACCGCCGGTTCCGGCACACGCAAAACCGGTTTTGTGCGCGATGCCCGCACGCTGTTTGAAATCTGGAAGGAAATCGACACCGGTATGCGCGAAAAGCCGGCACCGTGCTGTTTATATCAGGAGCCCAATCTGGCGGAGCGCGTCGTGCGTGATTATCTCACCGAAGATATCGACCGCGTTTATATCGACAACCGCGATGCGTACGAAATGATCCGTAAAATGATCGCCAGGTATTCACGCCGTGCGCGCAACTGGGTACAGCTCTACGGCGGTGAAGAGCCGATCTTTGACTACTTCGATGCGGAAAAACAAATCGAATCCGTTTTCCGGCGTAAAGTCTGGATGAAGTCCGGCGCATATTTAATTTTTGATGAAACTGAAGCACTGGTGGCGGTCGACGTAAACACCGGACGGCACAAAGGCGGAAAAAATGCGGAAGAATCGATCCTCGCCGTTAACACCGAAGCCGCGCAGGAGATTGCGCGCCAGCTCCGGTTGCGTAACATCGGCGGACTCGTGGTCATCGACTTCATCGACATGAAAAGAAAACGCGATCAGGCTGCCGTTTACAAAACACTCAAAGACGCATTGCACGCCGACCGGGCACGCACCAACGTACTGCCGATTTCACAACTCGGACTGCTCGAAATGACGCGTCAGCGGTTTGAAGAGAGCATCTATACCTCAACTTATGTAAACTGCGAATACTGTCGCGGGCGCGGACGCGTCAAATCCGCACTCGCCATGAGTGTCGAGCTGCAGCGCCGCTTATCCGCAGCATTACGCAAAGACCGCAAGGGGCTTCATTCCATGAAAGTCGCTGTTAATCCCAAAGTTCTCGAACGTCTGCGCCGTGAAGACGAAGAAGCGCTTGTCGACATGGAAAAGAAATTCAACGGACACCTTACATTTGTATCCGATCCGTCATTCCACATGGAAGAGTTCACCATCACCAACGATCAGACGAATCAGGTCGTTTATTCCAGTATTGAAAATTAAACTGCGGCCAGCGGTAATCGAAGGGAAGATGTGCGGACAGAATCCATACGGCAGATGATGCGGAAGACAGCGCGATGATATTTCTTTTAACGGGCAGCCGGTAACTGCTAACGTTTTCCCATGCTCATTCGCGAGACAGCCGTAACCGTTCTGGATTTCGAAACCACCGGCGCGGTGCCGGGGTTCGACAATGAACCGTGGCAGATTGGACTGGTTGTATTGCGCGCTGGAAAAATTGATCCGGCGTCGCTGTTTGAAACACTGATTTGCGTCGATGCAAACCGCCCGTTTAACGCCTATGCGCCGGGCAAACATCATGCCCTGCGCGATGCAATAGCCGGCGCACCGCCGGCATGCACCGTCTGGAAAAATATTGAGCCGCTGCTCGCCGGTCCGCTGGCGGCGCATAATGTTGCAGTGGAAAAAAAGTTTTTAAGGAAAATGGCGCCGCTGCATCCGTACGGGCCGTGGATCGACACCTTAAAACTCGCGCGCCGCGCATGGCCCAAAGCGCCGTCGCACACGCTGGGCGATTTAGTCGCCGGATTAAATTTAGAGCCGCGCATCCGCGAATTTTGTCCGAACCATTCCGCGCACGACGCACTGTATGACGCCGTCGCCTGCGCCGCACTGCTGGAGTTTTTATTGCAGCAAAACGGCTGGGAAGATTTGGAAATAATGTAGGAAAGAAAAAATCCTGTTCATCCTGTAAATCCCGTTAAAAAATTCCTGTTCGTTCGTGGACAGGCATCCTGCCTGTCCTGCATTGAAAACACTTTGAGAATTACGCATAGACACAAATAAGAGTGAATAGTACTCTTTTTCAGTAATTTTAAATAACGCAGGGAGTTGTTAACTAAATAGATTCAAATAAAAATTAATTTTAAAAATTTGCGTAGCTGAAAGCTGCTGTCCCCTCAGAATTTCCACAATTAGAACGACAGCGTTTCCATACGCGCCCCTTGGGGCGTGTTGGCAAACGTTCGTTCAAGGCATGTGGAAATGCCCGAGGGGAGCGTGAACTGACACGCTCCTTTTTTTTTGGCATTTCAACAAACTGAACGACACCAGACATCGGCCAAGGCTCGCGTAACCAAGGAGCCTTTGCCGTGTCAAAAAAATCGGGACGGGGCGGAGCTCATTCCTCTGCAAGGGATGGACGCCTGCCGAAATCGAGAAACAGCGTCTTGCAACATGCAAAACGCGCCAAAAAGGATGAATTTTATACGCAGCTGGTTGATATTGAAAACGAGCTGCGCCATTACCGGAAGCATTTTAAGGGACGTGTTGTCTATTGTAATTGCGACGATCCCTGCGAAAGCAAGTTTGTTGAATATTTTGTCCGTAACTTTAATGCGCTGGGATTGAAGGAACTGATTGCCACATCGTTCACCGGTTCGCCCATCAGCGGCACCGCGTTTCAACTCGATTTTTTAGAAAATACTGAAGCGCCGGTTATTAGCGCCGGCGAAGCGCATTATCTGCGCCTCAAAAAGGTGAACGACAAAGACATTGATGACATCGGTGATTTTCCGGCGCTGTTTAAAAAACGGCTCTATAAAATCGGCAAGCTGAAAGAGAACGGCGATTTTCGTTCACCGGAATGTATTGCGCTTTTAAAAGAAGCAGACATTGTGGTGACCAATCCGCCGTTTTCCTTGTTCCGCGAATATGTTGCACAACTCGTTGAGTACCGGAAATTTTTTTTAATTATCGGCAATAAGAATGCCATTACCTATAAAGATATTTTTGGGTTGATAAAAAACAACAAACTGTGGACGGGATATCGGAGTTTTTCCGGCGGCATGTGGTTTGTTTCTGATTATGAAGGGAAATACGAAAAAACTGTAAATGGTATTAAAGTTATCAATGTCCCGGCAATTTGGCTTACCAATCTTGACCATTCTAAACGTCATGAGCAGCTCCAGCTTTATAAAAATTATACTACTGAAGCCTATCCGAGATACGATAATTATGACGCAATCGAAGTGTCGAAAACTGCCGAAATACCTTGTGATTATGATGGTGCGATGGGTGTACCGATTACGTTTTTAGATAAATACAATCCCGAACAATTTGAAATTCTTGGCGCGACGGAAAGTGAGGGGAAAGGGTTTTCATACGGTTTGTGGAAGGGTGGAGTTGCGCAAGCAACGGTACATGGCGCGAAAGTGTATAAACGGTTATTCATTCAGCGAAAGGACGGCACGCAATGAAGATTGAACTTCACAATGTAAAAATCCGCGATCTGGTTGACGGATTTCAAGACGATGGCGAAAGTGGTGTGGTCGGTTACCGCGGCCAGCTTAATATCCGTCCCGCTTATCAGCGTGAATTTATCTATAAAGATAAACAGCGCGATGAAGTGATTCGCACGGTGCGCAAAAATTTTCCATTGAATACAATGTACTGGGTGGAAAATGACGCGGACGGTTTTGAGTTGATGGATGGACAGCAGCGGACGATTTCACTCTGCCAATACGTGAACGGCGATTTTTCGGTGGATTTCGGCGACGGTAATCCGCTTGGATTTCATAATCTCACCGCCGATATACGGGAGCAAATTTTGGATTATGAATTGTCCGTTTATTTTTGTGCCGGCACTGATTCGGAACGGCTTGACTGGTTCCGCATCATTAATATCGCGGGTGAAAAGCTGACGGATCAGGAGCTGCGCAACGCGATCTACACCGGCCCATGGCTCGCTGATGCAAAACGGTGGTTCAGTAAAACCGGCTGTCCGGCCGCCGGAATCGGCGATCAATATCTCACCGGCTCTCCGATTCGTCAGGATTATCTTGAAACCGTATTGAAATGGATTTCCGGCGGTGAAGTTAAAAAGTATATGGCGGCGCATCAACACGATGCGGATGCGGATGAACTCTGGCAGTATTTTCGGTCGGTGATTTCATGGGTTGAGCGGATTTTTCCGGAGTATCGCAAAATTATGAAAGGGCTGCCCTGGGGTGAGTTTTTTAATAAATTCAAGAATGTTGTGTTTAATGCCAATATCCTGGAAGCTGAAATTAAAAAACTGCTGGCGGACGATGATGTCACCAGTAAAAAAGGTATTTATGAATATCTGCTCACAAGGGACGAACGGCATTTGAATATCCGCGCATTTACCGACAGTCAAAAGCAGACCGCCTATCAAAAGCAAAGCGGTAAATGCAGGGCATGCAAAAAACAATTTGCCATTGAAGAGATGGAGGGCGATCACATTACGCCGTGGAGTGAGGGCGGAAAAACAGACCCCGCAAACCTGCAAATGCTGTGCAAAGAGTGTAACCGCAAGAAAGGCGCGAAATAATACAGGACAGGTAACGCATGCAGAGTTAACTCAGACAGGATAAACCGGATGAGAGCAATTCCCGTTCAATTTGTTGCATTCATTATTGCGCGCCCACCGGACGCGCCTGCAAAATATTGGATCATAAATTGTAGCCGCAGGCGATGACTGCGGTTTTAACGCGACAAATTAAAACGAAACGGCTCTAAAAAACCAAAAGGTATCCTGTAAATCCCGTCAAAAAATCCCGTTCATTCGTGGACAGACGGGAAACTTATCCTACGTTGTTCTGGTTTGCCGTTCCATGCCTTTCAGCGCAGCGCCGGAGTTTTTCAGATCGCGATCAATGGCGCGGCGCACGGCGCCGGAATCGAGCTTGCGCCTGCCGGTTAAAAATTTTTCGAGCTGTCCGGCAATTAAATCGGCGTGCAGATGCACAGAATTCATGGCTGCGAGTTTGCGGATATTCTGTTCGATTTTTCCGGCGTCAGACTGCCGGTGAACCCGCCCGGCAACGTCGGCATTAAAGGTTTGCATGCCGGTTGCGAGTTGAAAAAATCGCGGCGGCGCAGCGGTAAGAATTTTTTCAAGCGCCGGCGTTTGGCGAATTGTTCCACACCATTTTACCACCGGAACTCTTTCCGGCGTTTTTTTGGTGTTCACAGTCTATCTGTTGAGCGCATCTAAATTTTTTCCATGTTGCACCGGCGTTGCAACTGATCTAATAATTCCCGTTTTAACGAAAGATATGTGTGGAGTTTTTACCCGGTTTTGAACGGCCGGAAACTTTTAATATATGGACTTTCGACACAACAGTAAGGAGAACGTATGCCGTTGACATTTGATATGCCGCTGGAAAAACTGCGTGAGTATCAAGGAATTAATCCGCGCCCAGCGGATTTCGATCAATATTGGGACGCCGCGCTGGCCGAAATGAACGCCGTCGATCCGCAGATTGAAATTATTCCCGATCCTGATTTTCAAACACCGTTCGCAACCTGTTCGCATCTGTGGTTTACCGGCGTCGGCGGCGCGCGTATTCACGCCAATTTAATTCAGCCGAAAAACGCGCCGGGAAAACATCCGGCGGTACTGCATTTTCACGGTTATTCCGGAAATTGCGGTGACTGGACTGACAAACTCGGTTATGCCGCCGCCGGTTTTACCGTCGCCGCGCTTGACTGCCGCGGGCAGGGCGGGCTCTCCGAAGATTCCGGCGCCGTAAAAGGAACCACTATGAGCGGACAAATTATTCGCGGACTCGATGATTCGCCGGAAAAACTGTTGTTCCGGCAGATCTTTCTCGACACCGCCCAGCTCGCAAAAATTGTGATGGCCATGCCGGACGTTGATGAAAAACGCGTCGGCGCATCCGGCGGCAGTCAGGGCGGCGCACTCACACTCGCCTGCGCCGCGCTCGAGCCGCGCATTAAACGTGCGGCACCGATATTTCCATTCCTTTCCGATTATCTCCGCGTCTGGCAGATGGATCAGGCAAAAGAGGCGTATGAAGAGCTCAAAACATTTTTCCGCCGGCACGATCCGACGCATGCCCGCGCAGCAGAGCTGTTCACCAGACTCGGTTATATCGACATTCAAAACTTCGCGCCGCGCATCAAAGCACACGTTATGATGGGCACCGGATTAATGGACACCATTTGTCCGCCGTCCACCCAGTTTGCCGCTTATAATAAAATCACCGCTCAAAAAGAAATGGTTATTTATCCTGACTTCGGCCACGAAAATCTGCCGGGATTTTCGGATAAGACATTTCAATTTATGCTGGGGTTGTAAATTTATTGTTTGGAGTTCAAGGTTCAGATTTAAAAACAGGAGCGAGAGTGTCAGGTAACGTTACAATCTTTGGAAATCCGGTGTTGCGAACAAAAGCGGTACCGGTGGGGGCGGTGACCGATGAACTCCGTGAGCTTGCGGAGCACATGCTGAAGATCATGTACGCCGCGCAGGGAGTCGGGCTGGCCGCGGAACAGATCGGCCGGACGGAATCCATTTTTGTGATCGATATTCCGGCGGACGGTATAAAGGACAATCCCGGTGTGCAGATGCCGCTGATTGCAATTAATCCGGAAATTATCGGCATGTCCGATGAAACTGCGGTCGCAGAAGAGGGCTGTTTGAGTTTCCCGAAACTGTATGTGCCGGTACGCCGTCCGGCGGACGTTGTTTTGCGGTATACTGACCAGAACGGTCAGTCGCAGGTTGTGAGTGCGAAAGGGCTGCTCGCGCGTGCCATTCAGCACGAGAATGATCATTTGAACGGTGTACTTCTCGTTGACCACATGACCGCCGCAGAAAAAATACAACACATGCTGCTGCTCAGAAAACTCAAGCGTCAGAGCAAAGGGAACGCATGAAGCTGCGCGGATTGCTGGCGCTGCTCGCGGGAATGACGCTGTTCAGTACGATTGAGGTTGCGTCGAAAATAATGCAGAAACGCGGGGCGATCGCCGGGAATTCTCCGCTTTGGATCGCCACGCTTCGTTTTCTTATCACCGGCGTCATTCTCCTGCTGCCTTCAGTACACATGCTGCGCCGGCGCAGCATAAAACCGGCACGCAGTGATGTCATCGTTCTTGCCGGACTTGGATTGATCGGCGTAACGGTCATGTCGGGATTTTTTCATCTTGCGATTCTGTATCTGCCCGCGAATGCAGCGGCGCTGGTGTTCAGTTGTAACCCGGTGTTTGTGGTAATTTTTGCGGCGCTGATTCTGAACGAAAAAATGACATTGCAAAAAACCGGCGCCGCACTGTTGTGTATCATTGGAACCGGTGTGCTGGCCATCGGTAAAACGGCCGGGATCTCGCCGCGCGGGATTATGTTAATGATTATTGCGCTCGCGGCCTTTGCGGTATACACCGTGCTGTTTAAAAAAGTGACGCCACGGTACGGCGCACTGCCGATCGCCGGTCTCGCCGCACTTGCCGGCGGAATTTTTTTAATTCCGGTTGCACTCGGATTCGAAGGATTCCCGCTGTTTTTCTTCGGCACAGCCGATTGGGTTGGGATTCTTTATCTCGCGCTCGCCGGAACGGCGCTCGCCTATTTTCTATTTATTTACGGGATCGGGCAGGTTGAGGCCGGTATCGGTGCAATGTCGTTTTTTCTAAAGCCGTTTCTCGCCGCACTGTTTGCGCGGCTGCTGCTCGGCGAAAATTTAACGCCGCCGATGCTCGCCGGCGGCACATTTATTCTGGCCGGCATGGCGGCGGCGCTGAGGAAGAAAAAATCTGCTAAATTTGACTGACCCGTCTGATCAGTTAGCTCTAACCGACCCGGCGGATTTGATGAATTTGTTCATCGCCGCGAAATATTCCGGTATTTCATGAATATCCATGTGACCCGTCGGCAGAGTAATAATTTTTTTTGTACCGGCATATATTTCAGCAAGTGTTTCGCCGCTTTGCAGCGGAATCATTTCGTCGTGCGCTGCAAGCAGAATTAAAGCCGGCGTTTGAATGGTTGTCACATAATCAATGGAACGGAATCTGTGCCGAAGCAGCAAATTGAGCGGCGGCAGAAACGGATATTGAAAGCGCGCGGCATCTTCAATTTTGGCGTAGGGTGTAACGAGGATCAATCCGGCGCTTGGCCGTGCGGCAGCAACCTGTACCGCAATGCCGGTGCCGAGACTCCGTCCCATCAGAAACAGTTGTTCCGCCGGCGTGCCGGTTTCTGCGCGGAACAGGTCATACAGTTGTATCGCATCAGAAACCATGACTTTTTCACCGGGTTTGCCGGCGCTTAATCCGTAGCCGCGATAGTTGATCATCAGCACGTTGGCATCAAGTCCGTTGAACATGATTTCAACATGATTCGCCAGATCCTCGGCGTTGCCGCCGTGGTAAATCACGGTGACCGGTTTCTTTTTATCAATAAACCAGCCCTCATGCCAAAAGCCGTCGATGGTGCGATCCCACCGGAAATGTTCAAATGCCGCCGGCGGATTTTCATGCTTGGGCTGAAACAGAAATTTTTCCTGCCGGATCCACATCCAGCATAAAATTCCGGCATAGAGCAGGGCGCAGATAAAAATGATGCGAACGATGAGACTCATTGCATCTCTCCACAATGGGAGCAGGCATTCCTGCCTGCTCATTCGGACAGACAGGAGTGTCTGCCCGTAAACTAAAATTTTTCCTGAACAACAAGCTCGCTTAACGGTTTGCGGACTTTCGGGCGTCCGGTGTCGTTCGGGGTACCGAGCGTGAGCATGATCAGGGGTTCAGATGAGTCGGGAATCTCTAAAACGCGCCGGACAATCTCCGGATCAAACGCACCGATCCAGCAGGTGCCGAGTCCGAGCTCGGCGGCAGCCAGCGTCATATGGTCGATTGCTATTCCGGCATCAAGGTCAACCAGACAGCGGTTGTCGCATTTCCGCTTCCACGCAATTTCCGGCAGCGTACAGATGACAATAATAACCGGCGCGTCGGCAAACCACGGATAGCGTTCCGGCGTCAGTCCGGCAATGCGCTTTTTATCACGCACGACAATAAATTTAAACGGCTGCAGGTTGCAGGCGGTCGGTGCGAGGCGTCCGGCTTCCAGGATTTCATTAAGCAGGTTTTCCGGTACCGGATCAGATTTATAGGAACGGACACTGACGCGTTTTGTGGCGAGCTCAATAAACTTCATAGTCAACCTTTCTGTTATTATTTGGATTAAACCACGAATTCATACCAATGTTCACGTAAAATATCATGACTGGTATTTTAACATTGATTTATGAATTGCTGTTTTGCCTCTGTTTTTTCATTCTTGCGTGATGAATAAAAAACAGCGCCCGGGCTGGGACGAGTATTTTATGGATATTGCGCATGTGGTGAAATCGCGTGCGAATTGCAGTCGCCGGAAAGTTGCGGCAGTGATCGTGCGCGATAAACGGATTGTTTCGACGGGCTATAACGGCACGCCGCGCGGAATTAAAAATTGTGATGAAGGCGGTTGTGCGCGCTGCAGTTCGGATGCGCCGTCGGGTCAGTCGCTCGGCGATTGTGTTTGCTGCCACGCAGAAGAAAATGCGATTGTGCAGGCGGCATATCACGGGATTTCGGTGAAGGGCGGAACGCTGTACTGTACGAACAGTCCGTGTCTGATGTGCACAAAGATGATCATTAACGCCGGGATTGCTGAAGTGGTATATGACGAGGAATATTGTTTCGGCGCGCAGTCGCGCGCGCTGTTTCTTGAAGCCGGGATTACCTGCCGGCAATTAATTAAACCGGTATAAACGATCGTTAACCTCAAAAAATACGAAAAGATATAAAGATGGAAGTCGGGAATAGGATTGTACTGTTGAATTCCGGATTTTTAATTTGTCGTATGCGTCGGGTTTTGAGCGGTATCGGTAAAGAATTAATAAAAATTTCCATTGTGCTGGGTTTTATAATCGCCGCCGGCAATGCCGGCGCGATGCCGTTTCCGGTTGGTGAAGAGTTAATTTACGGCGGGACATGGAACGGTATTCCGGTGGCATGGGCAAAAGCTACCGTCAGCAACGCTGAATTTAACGGAAAGCCGGTGATTTGTCTGCGTGTTGAGATTCAAACGTACGCTTTTTTTAATGCAGTTTTCCCGGTGGACGACAGTTACGAAAGTCTGGTTGATCCTGAAACATTGCTGCCGGTGCGCTATGAAAAAAATCTGAGGGAAGGGCGCTACCGCTGTCACGAAGTGACCACGTTTGATTTCGTAACGTTGAAAGCGCATTTTGAACGGTTGACGAACGGCAAAATGAAGGTGTACGACATTCAACCGACCGCCCGTGATATTGTCAGCTTTATGTATTTTATGCGTGGTGAAACACTGGAGCCGGAACGTGAAACCAAACATCTGGTGCTGGCGGATGAAAAAATTTACGACCTGACGATAAAAACCGCCGAGATCGAAAAAATCAGCCTGCCGGATTATAAACAGAAGATTCCAAGCCTGCGGCTGATGCCGGAAGCGTCGCTTGACGACTTGTTTATCCGCACCGGAAAAGCTACGGTATGGGTGTCGCGCGATTCCCGCCGGCTGATGACGTTTGCAAAAGCGAGTGCGCCGTTCGGGAAAATCCGGTTGACACTGAAAGAGGTGAACGGCGCCGGCGATGATTTCTGGATCAAGGAAAAGAAAAAGTAGATGACGGCAGAAACAAAACAAGTGATCGGTGTCATTCCGGCACGCTGGGCATCAACGCGACTGCCGGGTAAGCCGCTCGCACTGATCGCCGGAAAACCGCTGATTCAGCGCGTAGTTGAGCGTGTAATTCAGGCAGAAACTCTAAGCGCAGTGGTGGTTGCTACGGACGATCAGCGAATCATTGATGCTGTAAACGACTTTGGCATTGCCGGCGTTAAAGCGGTGATGACGCGCAGGGATCACCCGACCGGAACCGACCGCATCGCCGAAGCTGTTTCCGGTGAAACGTGTGATGCGCTGATTAATATCCAGGGCGACGAACCGCTGATTGATCCGGCGCTGATCGACCGGCTTGCCGGAATTATTTCCACCGGCGACTGGGATATGGCGACTGCCGCCACACCGATTGAAAACGCGAATGATTTAAATGATCCGGCAAAAGTAAAAGTTGTTTTTGCCCATGACGGACGCGCCCTCTATTTTTCACGCGCGACGATTCCGGCGGTGCGCGATGCCGGCATGGATACGGACGGCGCACATTGGCGGCACATCGGAATTTATGCGTACCGGCGCAATTATTTATTGAAGCTGGTAAACGAACCGCCGTGTCAGCTGGAAAATCTGGAAAAGCTTGAGCAGTTGCGCGCGCTGTATATCGGCTGCCGCATGAATGTGCTGCAAGTGAACGAATCCGGTATCGGTGTTGATACTCCGGAGGATATTTTGAAGGTGGAGAATATATTAAAGGGAATGAATCTGGATTAAAACCATCCACGAAAACCACGAATGGACACGAATAAAATTTTTAACCTCGGATAACACGAATAGAGACAGATTTTTACAAAGAGGTAACAAAGAAAACGAAGGAAAAAGGCAGGGCACGCAGTCCCTTGCGCGCCGCCGGTTGAATAGAAAATTTTTCAAATAATTTTTAACCGCTGAATACACGAATAACACGAAAAATTACATTGTGATGCGTAGGAGAAATTTTCAGGAGATTAAAAAATGACCAAAGTCGTAAAAGCAAGGGGCGTGAAGTTTGGCGGGAAAAACCCGCTGGCACTGATGGCAGGGCCGTGTGTGATTGAGAATCGCGCACTATGTATGGATATAGCAAAGCGCTTAAAGGCGATGTCGGATAAGCTGAACGTGCCGCTGGTATTTAAGGCATCGTATGACAAAGCAAACCGGACGTCGATTCACTCCTACCGCGGCCCCGGTATCGCCAAGGGACTGGAAATTCTCGCAGAGATCAGAGAAAAGTTTAATGTGCCGGTTTTAACGGATGTTCACAGTGAACAGGAAGTTCCGCTGGCAGCGCAGGTGGTGGATATTCTGCAGATTCCGGCGTTTCTCTGCCGGCAGACGGATCTGCTGATCGCCGCCGGTGAAAGCGGCAAGGCGGTGAATGTGAAGAAAGGTCAGTTTCTCGCACCGCGGGACATGAAAAATATTATAACAAAACTGGAGTCGACCGGTAACAAAAATATTATTCTGACGGAGCGCGGCGTATCGTTCGGCTACAACACGCTGGTGGCAGATATGCGGAGCCTGTTGATTATGCGCGAATTCGGTTATCCGGTGGTGTTCGACTGCACGCACAGCGTGCAGTCGCCGGGCGGCGCAGGCGATTGTTCCGGTGGTGACGGTAAATATGCGCCTTATCTGGCGAAAGCGGCAGTGGCGGTGGGCGTCGACGGAATTTTCCTGGAAACGAATGTTGACCCGTCGAAAGCGCTTTCGGATAAAGCCAATGCGATTCCTTTTAAAGAGGTGCCGAAGCTGTGGCAGACGCTGACAGCGATTAATGAGGTAAAATGAATAAACGGATCTTCATTTGCTTTGCCGGAATGTTACTTTCGCCGGCGTTTGCACAGAATTTTTCACAGATGGAAATCAGCGGTTTCCGTGTGCCGGAATATGATGAAAACGGGAATATGACGTCCCAGTTTTTTGGTGAACGTGCGGAAATTCCAGGTGACGGCGGCGATGCAAAAATTACCGGTTTACGCGTTGAACTGTATAAGGCGGGTGAAACGGCGGGTGTGATTACATCACCGCTCTGTTTTTACAATCAGAAAACACGTGTTGCGACATCGGAAGAGACGGTCAATGCAGATATGGACCGGATTCAGCTGCGCGGGCGCGGCTATGTGCTGCATTCAAATGAAAATACCGTGCGCGTACTGAATGAGAGCCATGTAACGATTCATGACGTCATGGCGGCGATGGATGATGAGGCAGTGGCGGGAAAAAAGCGTGATGGCACTACGGTGATCACATCGAAAGAGCTGTTTATGGATTATAAGGCGCGACTGGTGCGTTTTGAACAGAATGTAAAAGTAGTTGACCCGCAGATGGTGATGGACTGCGATACACTGGAAGTTCATTTTAGCGAAAACAATGAAATTAGCTGGATTGAGGCGCTCGGCAGCGTTAGGATGGCGCAGGAAAACGAAGGAAGAGAAGCTGTCGCCGGGCGTGCAACCTATGATGTTAAAACAGACGAGTTTACTCTGGAGGATAACCCGGTGCTTTCAGACGGCCGCAATAAACTGTACGGCGAACGGATTCGCGTGTGGCGCAAAAGCAACCATGCGGTCAGTGAACCGGCGCGTGCCATTATTTTTCCTGATGACAATAACGCCGAAATTCGTGAATTATTGAAATAGCGGTTATGGAAACGAACGATTACCTGGTTCGCACCGAAAAGCTGGTGAAAAGTTATCGTGGACGCACGGTGGTGAATGGCGTGGATGTGAACGTCCGTACCGGCGAAATTGTTGGACTGCTCGGTCCGAACGGTGCCGGCAAAACGACAACGTTTTATATGGTAACGGGTTTACTTCATCCTACTGCCGGCGAAGTATATTTTAAGGGGCGCAATATCTCTAAAGTCCCAATGTACCGGCGCGCACGGATGGGCATGGGATATCTTTCGCAGGAGCCGTCAATTTTCCGTAAGCTGACGGTGCAGGAAAATGTGATGGCGATTCTGGAAACTCTGCCGGTATCGCGCAAAGAACGCCGCGAGCGGCTGGAGTTCCTGCTGAATGAACTGAAAATTTCACACCTGGCAAAACAGCCGGCGTATACACTGTCCGGCGGCGAACGCCGGCGTCTGGAAATTACGCGTGCGCTGGTAACAAATCCGGCGCTGATCCTGCTTGATGAACCGTTTAGCGGCGTTGATCCGCTCGCAGTTTATGAAGTGCAGGAAATTGTTAAAGAACTGCGGAATAAAGGTCTCGGTGTTTTGATTACCGACCACAATGTACGCGAAACACTTGCAGTGGTTGACCGTGCATATCTAATGTGCGAAGGTAAGGTATTGCGCGAAGGCAACAGTGATTTTTTGGTTAACGATGAAGAGAGCCGCCGGCTCTATCTGGGACCGCGGTTCTGTATGTAACAACAGGAAAGGAGCAGCCCATGAAGGTATATATCACAGGACGCCAAGTCGAGATTACGGACGCAATCCGGGATCATATCTATGATAAGGTGGAGCGGACTCTGACTGCGTTTCCGCGCGTAGAGGATGTTCGTATTGTGATTGAACTTCAAAAGCTTTTGCATCGCACAGATGTTGTTGTTACAGGTAAGGATCTGCACGTGGAGGCGAGTTCATCGGATGAAAATCTGTTTAAGTCAATTGATGACGCATTGATAAGAATGGAGCGCCAGCTGCGGAAGTTGCGTGAAAAAATGATAAGTCATTACAAATAATCAAAAGTCGAATGTCTGAAGGTCAAAAGTTTGAAAGTCACCAATCAGATTGTTGACTTTCGACCTTCAGACTGTTGACTCTTTCTTTCTATGTCAATTTCTCTCAAACAGCTTTTTGAAGCGGGCAAACAGCGCTTAGGACTGGAACTGGTGTCCGGCGGAGAAATATCGCTGAACCGTACGATCGAGGAGAGCGCACTGAACCGTCCCGGGCTGGCGCTCACCGGATTTTTTCAATATTTTGCGCAACGCCGGCTGCAGGTTTTCGGGCTGGCGGAATTCACCTATTTAAAAAGTCTGCCGCAGGCGGAACAGGAAATCCGTGTGCGTGCGCTGCTGAAAAAAAAGATTCCCGGCATCGTTGTTGCCCGCAACCGGTATCCGGTGCCGTGGCTGAGAGATCTGGCGGAGGCCTTTCATACACCGGTATTCCGCACGCCGTTGATCACTAGTAATTTTATTAACGAATGCATTCTTTTAATTGAAGAACTTACTGCGCCGCGCGGACGCCTGCAGGGAACGATGCTCGAAATTATGGGCATCGGGGTTCTGCTGAAAGGGCCGGCGGGCATCGGAAAGAGCGAAGCGGCGCTTTCGCTGATTAAAAAAGGATACAGTCTTGTTTCAGACGATGTCACTGAAGTGATCCGGCAGTCAGGACGATTAACAACATATGCCAATGAAATGACACGGTATCATATGGAAATTCGCGGCGTCGGCATCGTGCATGTGCCAAGCCTGTTCGGGGTATCCGCCATCCGGCGTAAGGCGGAGCTCGACATCGTGATAGAGCTTCACCCGTATGTGAACGATTTGGAAGAGGAGCGCACCGGAATCACTCCGGGTGAAATTGAAATTCTCGGACTCAGGCGCCCGCTTTACTCTCTGCCGGTCAGCTCCGGCAGGGATATGGCAAATATTATCGAAGCAACGGCATTAAATTATAAATTAAAACTGCTCGGTCATGATGCGGCCAAAGAACTGAACGAAAAAATAATTGAACATTTTTTACGTAAGACAGGAAAAACAGATGGCCGCTGAAAAGGAAATGATTCGCGAAATTGAAGTGCTGAATGCCTATGGCATTCATGCGAGGCCGGCGGCGCTGCTGGTGAAAGCCGCCGGTAAATACCGCAGCGATGTTTTTATCGGCCATGATGCATCGGATGAAGTTTCAGCTAAAAGCATCATGGGGCTGCTGACGATTGAAGGACATAAAGGCACCAAGCTCCGCATTCGTACCTGCGGCGTCGACGCTGAAGCGGCGATGAACGAAATCATAAAACTTTTTGAAACTAAATTTCTTGAAGACTGATGTCCAGCAGTACGCGGTTGTGTTCACTGAAATCCAAAACTTATTGCACCGCATAAATCAGATATAACCCGCCGGACAAAATGTGCACGGTGCAGATTTTTTTCAGGAACTCTGTGGATTCCTTTGGCGTTAAATATTATTGACTTGGAGAAGTGAGTGCGATACGCGTCGGCACATGAAAAGGCATTTTTCCATGGTAGAAAATGATTTCTGAATTGTTTCCGTATAAACCTGATAATCCGGAATTAACCGGCGGCTTTTTGAGTGTACTATGTCAAATATAACAGATTCTTCCGGCGAAATCATTCTGCAGGGCATCGGCGTGTCACCCGGCGTAGCCATCGGCGAAGTCGTTGTGTTCCGGCAGGACGGGTCTGATATTCCCGATTATCCGGTGCCGGAAAGTTCTATCCCTGCAGAAATTTCCCGCTTTGAAGAGGCGCTTGCCAAAACGCGCCGCCAGCTTACCGAAATCCGCGGACGCGCCGCCGGTGCACTCGGTGAAAAACATGCCGGAATTTTTGATGCGCACCTGCTGGTGGTGGATGACCGTTATATATACGATGCTGTACTTGCCGGATTAAAAAAAGAACACCGTAATGTCGAAGCGGTGCTGAATGATGTCGCCGGAAAATACATTGATGCACTGTCGAAAGTGAAAGACGATTATCTGCGCGAGCGCGCCGGCGACGTGCGCGATGTCATTCACCGCATTGTCAAAAACCTGATCGGCGAGGGCGGCATGGATCGCATGAATCAGCTGGAACGCCCTTGTATTGCACTGGCCTACGACTTCACCCCGTCGGATACCGCCGGCGTGGACAAGCGGATTGTGCAGGCGATGGTGGCAGACGCCGGCAGTTCAACGTCGCACACCGCTATTATGGCCCGTGCGCTCGAAGTTCCGGCGGTCGTCGGGCTTCATGATGCCAGCACTAAAGTTTCTTCAGGCGACACCGTTTTGGTTGACGGCGGTAAGGGACTGCTCATTATTCGCCCGACGTCGGAGCGTCTGCTCGCATACGCGCAAAAAATGGAGGCACAGAAAAATATTCTGGTCGGGCTGGAAGAGTTGAAAGACAAACCCTCCGAAACACAAGACGGATATCGTGTTCCAATTGCGGCGAATATTGAGCTGCCGCTCGAAATCGCCGGTATCCACCGTTACGGCGCTAACGGAATCGGTCTGTTCCGTACCGAATTTTTATTTCTGAACACTGAGGAGCCGCCGGATGAAGAAGCTCAGTATAAAGTGTATAAAAATGCCGCCGATTTGTGTGCGCCGGATAATGTGGTCATTCGTACTCTGGATCTCGGCGGCGATAAAATTGCATCCGATGTCAAAATGACTGCCGAAGCCAATCCGTTTCTCGGCTGGCGCGCCATTCGCTACTGTCTTTCGCACACTGAATTTTTTAAAACACAACTGCGCGCCATCCTGCGTGCCGCTGCCGGGCGCAAAATTTCAATCATGTATCCGATGATCAGCTGTCTAAGTGAAGTGCTGGCAGCCAACCGTCTGCTTGAAGAGTGCAAACAGGAGCTGAAAGCGGAAGGCAAATCATTCGCCGCTGAAATTGATGTTGGTATCATGATTGAAATTCCATCGGCGGCGCTGACTGCTGATATCATTGCGCCGCATATTGACTTTTTCAGTATTGGTACGAATGATCTGATTCAATATACATTGGCCGTTGACCGCGTAAATGATCATGTGGCGCATTTGTATAAACCGGCGCACACCGCCATAATTAAATTGATCCAGCAGACTGTTGCCGCCGGACACAAGCACCGTATTCCGGTGGCTGTTTGCGGCGAAATGGCGGCAACGCCGGAACTTGTCCCGCTGCTGATCGGTCTGGGTGTCGATGAACTCAGCGTTTCGCCGCCGGCGGTTCCAATGATTAAAGATGTCGTTCGTAATCTGCATTACGCTGAATGCCGCGCACTTGCTAAAGACATCCTGCAGCTCGTCACGTCCGACGAAATTCTGCAAAAATGCCGCGAACTGATCCAGAAAACATCGCCGGAAATCCTTGAGTTGTTCAATTGAACCCGCTAAATTTTCCAGAAAATTCATTAATCCGGATAAGCGAATTTAAAGGAAAGGGTAAGATGAGCAAAATTAATATCGATCATGTGTTTACTTCAGAATCGGTTTCAGAAGGACATCCCGATAAAGTCTGCGATCAAATTTCTGATGCAATTCTCGACGCCTGTCTGGCGGCGGACTCAAAAAGCCGTGTTGCGTGCGAAACGCTGACGACCACCAACCTCGTCGTCAATGCCGGCGAAATCACCTGCCGGGCATGGGACAGCATCGCGCCGGAAAACATCGCGCGCCAGGTTGTGCGGGAGATCGGCTACGACCGGCCGGAACTTGAATTTTGCGCCGACACCTTTGAATACATCTGCCGCCTGCACAGACAGTCGCCCGATATTGCTATGGGCGTTACCGCCACCGAAACGCATGAGCAGGGAGCCGGCGATCAGGGCATGATGTTCGGCTATGCGTCCGATGAAACTGAAGCACTGATGCCGGCGCCGGTACATTACAGTCATGTATTGCTCAATGAACTGCAGAAAATCCGCAAAGCCGGCGCGATTCCATACTTGCGTCCCGACTCCAAATCGCAGGTTTCCATCAAATATATAAACGGTCAGCCGGATCATATTACAGCGGTGGTAATCTCACACCAGACCGACGACGTGCCGCTGGAAAAAATCCGCGCAGATCTCACCGCAGTTGTCGAAAACGTACTCGCACCAACCGGACTGTTGAAAGATGATATTGAATACTTCATTAATCCCACCGGCAAATTTGTGATCGGCGGACCGCATGGCGATGCCGGACTCACCGGCCGCAAAATTATTGTCGACACCTACGGCGGCATCGGCAGTCACGGCGGCGGCGCATTCTCTGGAAAAGATCCATCGAAAGTCGACCGCTCCGCTGCATACTATGCGCGTTATGTTGCGAAAAACATTGTTGCTGCCGGCCTGGCGAAAAAATGCGAAGTACAGGTTGCGTACGCCATCGGCGTAGCTAAACCGCTGAGCATTAATATTGACACCTACGGCACCGGCGTACTCGAAGACTGTGAGCTTGAGGCTCTGGTTTCCTCCGGCTGCGTGTTTGACTTCCGCCCGGCGGCGCTCATCGAAGAGCTCGGACTGCTCACGCCAAACGGCTGGAGCTACCGCGATACTGCGGCTTACGGGCATTTCGGACGTCCGCAGTTTCCGTGGGAAAAAACTGATAAAGTTAACGCACTTAAATCCGCTGTAAAATAAATTGTTTTTACAGTTGATTCGGCACGGAACAGCCGGTATGTTCTGCGCTTTATTTCAGGCGCCCGTAGCTCAACTGGATAGAGTATCAGACTACGAATCTGAGGGTTCCAGGTTCGACTCCTGGCGGGCGCGCCAGTTTAAAATCTGAAAAAATTAAGATCCTCTTTAAATATTCGTTTTAAAGAGATTTTTTATTTTGCACACCTGGATCGGCAGATGAATAATCATGAATAGTATCATATTTCTCATGAACCGTTTTTTGCGATCAAGGTGTAATAGAATCGTCATAAAAGCACAAAAAATTCTTTGTCATGATCATCTTTACTGCCTAACCTCTTGATAGATAAGTCGCTTTAATAAATGTATTTTTTTCATCAAACTGATTGACTGATTTATAAAATCAGATATTATGTCCGACATAAAAGAAATCGTTAATTAAGAATTTGGAAAATGAGGATATTGAACAGTCACGATATTGCCGGAAGCTGGGCAACGCTTTTATTGCCGATTAATTCGGATGACAGCATCGATTACGGCGCGCTGGCAGGAGTTAAAGTGTGTGACGGCGATACGGACTGGTACACCCGGATGAAACAGTATTGTCCCGGCATGTCTATTTTTGTTCCGGGTCACCGGCTGGCCACAGGCATTCAAAACGGCGCGCACGGTGCGTATTCAAATATGGCCTGCTTAAATCCGGCGGCGGCTCAACGGTGGTATAGGCAAATGTTAAGCAGTCCCGCCGAATCGCTGGAACTGGAATCCCGGGTACAGCAGTTTATGACAGAGTGTATCTTCCCTTTTATTTATGCGGGGTACTCAAATATGGCGGTGGATAAATTTCTGGCCGCGGTCGGAGGCTGGGGGCCGGTTACCGAGCGGCTGCGCTGGCCGTATCACAGCATTGAGCAAAGCGCGGCAACTGAAATTAGGGAAAAAGCACGGAGGATTATTCCCGAATTTATGAAATAAATTCGCACGTAAATAAGCCTTGACACAAGTTTTTAAAATAACTATATGTCAGGCATATAAGGCAAGGTGTGGTTAAATATCGCTGTTAATGAAAGGAAAAAAATGTTGACAGAGTGGTTTTTAACAGCATTATGTCGGACATAAAGCCCGAGCTGTTCATGTGAAACAGCGGAAAAAGAAGAAGGGAAGAGAAGGAGAAAAAACATGAGTACAAAGAGAGCAATAGGAGTAGCAATCGCGGGAATGATATTCGCAGGTGCGAGTCACGCCATGCTGATTACCGACGTAACCACTAACAAAGTGCTGTTTGACAGCGGTGGATTTGAAGGCGGTACTGTCGGTAGCGCACCGGACGGGGCTATCACAGGAACGCTCACAGGAAATGCATCTACTCTGATATATGGGCCGGACTCGGCTGGCCCCGGTGCATATTCCGGCGATAATTATGCCATGAGCATTCGTAATGGAGGGTCCGGACTAATAACGATGAAGTTTGATCAGGCTGTTACAGCAACAGGAACTGTTCTGAAATATGAATGGGTGTGGTATGTGACTGCCGGTTCTTATGCCCGCCTAATCGGGCTGGATGGTGCCGGCAGTAACGGAAACAATGATGTTGTATTTGATGTGAGATTAAGAAATTCGGCCGTTTATGATCTAAATGTAAAGCAATCAGATAATTTTTATGTCGACGATCAATGGATTGTCTGCAGTCTGGAGTATACTCTGGGAGCGACAAGCGTTGTTTTTACTGCAGGTACTCAATCTATAGATATAGCGACGCGTGGTAATTCTGAGACCGGAACAATGGGTGTGGCATTTGCACAGGCCGCTAATGGAACATACTATGTAGACAGTATTATTCCCGAGCCGGCGGTTTCGTTTTATCTGTTAGTTGGAAGTATTTCCGCGATCGGGCTGAAAAGAAGAAGATAAATGAATATATTACAACCTTCAGCCGCTTTTATCGGCTGAGGGTTATTTTTTGAGTAAAAATTTCCTTTTGTCCGCCGATCTCTGCGGCAAGCCACGGGATATTCTGCGCCAGCTTTCGATAAAAAAAGGATTTGTATACAATGAAACAATTGCGTCTGTGTGCGTGGGTTTTGGCGGGGTTTATTACAACCGCTCACGCTGTCCGGATTACCGATGTGACAAGTGGAACGGTTTTATTTGATAATAATGGATTTGAACAGGACACCCTGAATAAAACACCGTTCAAAACAGTTGCCGGTGTGATCAGCGGCAAAGAGCAGGACAAGGTTTTCGGGGTGGATTCCGGCGGGCCGGGCGCATTTAAAGGGTTGCAGTATGCCTGTACACCCCGCGATCAAAACGGTGCGGGAAATATTGAAATTAAAGTGCCTAGGGCGGTAACTTTCAGCGGGCAAACGCTGCTGATGGAATGGGCCTGGCATCTGCCTTCAGCCTGCAATGCAAAATGGGGACTGCGAGGCGATTTACAGTTTTACAAAAGTTTATGGCGGGCAGGAAACGGATCGATTCAGGTTTCTGTTGACGGCAAATGGGAATACCGCGGTTATTACACCGCTGATAAATGGCTGGTATGTTCTCTGAAATACACCATCGGAGAGCGGACAGCGGATTTTACGGTTGACGGTGTAACGATGAAGCTGGACGTAGATAATTATAAGGGCGGGGCTCCCGGAGTTCAGGGGATTTTCTTCAGTCATAATACTCAGGCGGAATATTATCTGGATGGAACTTATGAAACGGCGGTACAGCCCCCGTCTGGCGGGCGTGAAGAAGTGAATGTGGATACCCGCCCGGAATTGCCGGAATGGATTGATGTGACCTGGCAGCGTTTCCCGAATACACCTCGAGGAATTCAATGGCCGGCGGTGGGCATGATTGACAACACATTTATTTCTGCCGGCGGCTGGTGTACCGGAGAAGAGGTTGCATCGAAACCGGGAATTTATCCGCGCGGATTTTTTAATGACGTGTTTGCCATGGACGTGACTGCGCCGGACAAAGGCTGGTCCCGGCTGCCGGATTTTCCCGGAGAAGCCCGTATGGGAACCGTCTGTGTTACAGTGAACAGCAAGCTGTATGTCTGGGGTGGACTCAGCTACACCGAACCATACTGTTACACGGATGGTTATGTACTGGCCAAAGAAAACGGAGATTGGGTATGGACACCGCTGCCGCCGCTGCCGCACGCATTAGTGTTTCCCGGCGCCTGTGCAATGGGCAGTAAAATTTATATTGCCGGCGGGTGCGATTATAACCGCAAAGGATTTCTTTCCGCAAACTCCCGTGATGGAACTGTTCCGGGGATAGGGCAGAGACTGCTGGTTTTTGATACCGAAACTCCGGCACAAGGCTGGAAAGAACTGGCTTTATGCCCCGGAACGGGACGACTTAATACGGCAACAGCAGCGGTGAACGGAAAATTATATGTGATGGGCGGAGCAACCGGCATTGATTCTCCTAATGCAAAAGTAAATACAATTGTTGACAACTGGTGTTATGATCCGGTTGAAGACCGGTGGGAACGCCTGCCGGATCTGCCGATCGCCAGCGGCAATTTTCCGACCGGTGATATCGTGTATAAAAACCGTTATATTCTGCTCGTGGGGGGGGTGCAGTTCCCGAACATTCAGTTTCCCAACGGGCAGATAGAAAAGTCCCAATCATTCGGATTGGCAAAAATGTTTTATCCGCAATTTGTGAAGGAAGCCTGGAGGGGAAAAAATCAGCGGTATGTCAGCGACATTTTTGTGTATGACACGGTGAATAATTCATTCGGTGAAGCGACTATGCTGCCGTTTAATAATAATATGACCAAATTCATCGTCCGCAGAGATAACATATATTTGATTTCCGGTGAAACCGGCGGACTGATTATTGATGATGAATATTATGGACACCATCCGGACTTTTTTCTGGAAGGAACTCTTCAGATAAAGCCAAAAAATGAAGGTGTGAGTTTTTCAACCACAGGAACAACTAAATAACAGGAGAGATATTATGCGATGGACGAGTTTTTGCGTATGTGCATGTATGGTTACCTTTACGCTTTCTGCTCCGGCAATCCGGATTACGGATGCGGATTCCGGTGCCGTTCTTTTTGATAATAACGGTTTTGAAAACGATACTGTCGGCATAAAACCGATCAAAACCATTACCGGTGCGATTTCCGGCAAAGAGCAGGATAAGATTGCAGGTTCGGAATCAACCGGTCCCGGCGCCTTTCAAGGATACCAGTATGCTTATACATCCCGGGATCAAAATGGTGCCGGGAATGTGGAAGCAAAAATCACAAAGTCGATGACAGAAAAAGGCAGGACGGTGCTTATTGAATGGGCGTGGTATCTGCCGGCAAACAGCAACGCCAAATGGGGACTTAAAGGGAATACTCAATTTTATAAAAGTTTATGGAGAGCGGGGAATGGATCTTTTCAGGTTTATATTGACGGACGATGGGAGTATCGCGGGTATTATACCGTTGATAAATGGTTTGAATGTTCCTTGAAATATACCATTGGCGATCCGACGGCAGACCTCACAGTGGACGGAATGAAAATACGCCTGGAGGTTGATAATTATTTAACCGGTGCGCCGGGAGTTCAGGGAATTTATTTCAGCCATAATGTTCAGGCCGGATATTATCTCGACGGAATATCTAAATAACACAGGACATATTATTAAAGTATATATATTATGAAAACCAAACTGTTTTGCATCGCACTGGCATACACCTGTTTTATACAGGTGGGGGTTTCAGCCGAATCAACCACCGGAACAACCGTTGCAGATGGCCCGATTGATATCGGGTCGCGGTTAGAATTATTTGTGGATGATTTTCTCGTTGAAAATATTGCCGGGAAAGTAGGCCTGCATCTGCATCATCCCGAACCGCAGGAAATTGTGTTGGTTACGGATAAACCATGGGAGGGCAACACCTGCTGTTATTACACGCTGTTTCAGGACGGCGATATGTACCGGATGTATTATCGCGGAACTCACAGCGATACTGCAATGGAAGATGAAGTATTCTGTTATGCTTACAGCACCAACGGTATTGACTGGATTCGTCCGAATCTCGGACTGTTTGAGTTTAAAGGATCAAAAGAAAATAATATCATTCATAACGGTGTTGCCCGGCATAATTTCACGCCGTTTAAAGACACAAATCCGGTTTGTCCGCCGAATGAAAGGTATAAAGCAATGGGCGGACATTCCCGCACCGGCGGACTCTATGCGTTTAAATCCGCGGACGGTGTACACTGGACGCTGATGCAGAATGAACCGGTCTTTCCGTCGAGCTGGGAAAAACGTTCGGGCTGGCCGCAGCCGTGGTTTGATTCGCAGAATCTGGCGTTCTGGGATCCGGTACGTAAATCATACGTGTTATATTTCCGTCATTTCCGCGATAAAACATACCGTGATGTAATGATGGCGACGTCGCCGGATCTGATCAACTGGAGCAAGAACCCTGAATTTCTTGAATATCCGGGTGTTGCACCGGAACATCTCTATACAAGTTCGATTATTCAGTATCCACGCAATCCGCATTTTTATATCGGCTTTCCGACGCGGTTTATTTCTCTCACTGCGCAAACCGAACCGCTGTTTATGAGCAGCCGGGACGGGTTGACGTTTAAGCGCTGGCCGGGGGCTGTGATTCCTGTTGATGCACCGGCCGATCGCGATGGCAACCGCAGTAATTATATCTGGTGGGGCCTGCTGGAACTCCCGGGAAATGACGCTGAATATTCAATTTATGCGCATGAAGCCTATTATGACGGACCGGCATCGCGGCTGCGCCGCTTCACTTATCGGAAAGACGGATTTGCGTCACTGCGGGCTGCACCGGAAGGCGGTGTGGTTGAAACGAAACTGCTGCGATTCAGCGGAACCCAGCTGGTACTGAATTTTAAAGCCAAAGCCAAACATTTCAGATATGACGGCGGCAGTATACAGGTCGAAATCATTGATGAAGGCGGCTATCCAGTGGAAGGTTTTTCACTGCCTGATTGCGAAAAGCTGCAGGGCGATTCGCTTGAGCAGACGGTGGTGTGGAAGTCCGGACGCACTCTTAGAATGCTGGAAGGCGTTCCGGTGCGATTCCGTTTTCATATGAAATATGCCGATCTGTTTTCATTTCAGATAAAATAATTCATTTGTGGGGCAAAAGAATACCTGTGTTATGAAACAAATATTTTTCATATATGCAGTATTTTTATTTGCCCTGACCGACCATGTATGCGCTGTTCGAGTAACCGAGGCACAAAGCGGAATTGTGCTTTTTGATAATAACGGATTTGAGCAGGATGCCATCAATAGCACACCTGCTCAAACGGTTGCCGGAACAATCACTGCAAAAGAGCAGGATCGTGTTTTCGGGCCTGCATCTGGCGGGCCGGGGGCATTTAAGGGGGCGCGGTATGCTTACACATCCCGGGATCAGAACGGCGCGGGAAATATTGAAATTAAAGCGCCTAAGGCGGTAACTGCCAGCGGGCAAACGTTGCTGATGGAATGGGCGTGGTATCTGCCCTCAGCCAGCAATGCAAAGTGGGGATTGAGGGGCGATTTACAATTTTATAAAAGTTTATGGCGGGCAGGAAACGGGTCAATCGAAGTTATCGTTAATGATAAGTGGGGGGAACGCCGCGGAAATTATACTGCGGATAAATGGCTGAAGTGTTCTTTGAAATATACCATTGGTGATCAAACTGCGGATTTCACGGCTGACGGTGTAACCATGAAGCTGGAAGTGGATACGTATAAGGGCGGTGCGCCGGGAGTTCTGGGAATTTTTTTCAGCCATAATAACCAGTCTGGCTATTATCTGGACGGAATTTATGAAATGAATACTGATACCCGCCCTGAATTGCCTGAGTGGATTGATGCAACGTGGAAACGTTTTCCGAATACGCCCCGGGGAATTCAATGGCCGGCGGTGGGTATGATTGATAACACATTTATTTCAGCCGGCGGCTGGTGTTCAGGGGAAGAGGTTGCGTCGAAACCTGGAATTTATCCGCGCGGATTTTTTAATGATGTGTTTGCGATGGATGTGACAGCGCCGGACAAAGGCTGGTCACGGCTGCCTGATTTTCCCGGCGAAGCCCGGATGGGTACGGCTTGTGTGACGGTGAATAACAAACTGTATGTCTGGGGCGGTCTCAGTTATACCGCACCGTACTGTTATACGGACGGTTATGTGCTATCTAAAGAAACCGGCAGTTGGAAATGGACGACACTGCCGCCGCTGCCGCACGCATTAGTGTTTCCCGGCAACTGTGCACTGGGCGGCAAAATTTATCTTATCGGGGGGAGCGATTATGATCGAACAGGATATTTCTCGGCAAACTCCCGCGATGGAACTGTTCCGGGGATAGGACAGAGACTGCTGGTATTTGATACCGAAAACCCTGCACAGGGATGGAAAGAACTGTCGGCATGTCCCGGCACCGTACGATTTAATACCGCGGCGGCGGCGGTGAACGGAAAATTATATGTTTTCGGCGGGGCAACCGGCATTGACTCTCCTAATGCGAAAGTCAATACAGTTGTTGATAACTGGCGTTATGACCCGGCTGAAAACCGGTGGGAATGTCTGCCTTATCTCCCGATTGCCAGCGGCAATTTCCCGGCCGGTGAAATTGTGTATAAAAACCGTTACATTCTGCTTGTGGGCGGTGTTCAGTATCCGAATATCCAGTATCCTAACGGGTGGACAGAAAAATCTCTGTCATTCGGGTTGGCAAAAATGTTTTATCCGCAATATGTACGGGAAGGGGAAGCCTGGAGCGGAAAAAATCAACGGTATGTCAGCGACATTTTTGTCTATGATACGGTGAATAATTCATTCGGTGAAGCCACCATGCTGCCGTTTAATAATAACATGACCAAATTCATCGTGCGCGGAGATAACATCTATCTGATTTCCGGTGAAACCGGCGGTCTGTTTTTTGATGATGAATATTATGGGCACCATCCAGACTTTTTCCTGGAAGGAACACTGCAGATGAAACCAGAAAATGGAAGCTTTCGTTTTTTCATCACCGGAAGAGAGGAATAACGGGAAATATATTAGGGTAATCTATGCGCATGTAGAATTATTTTATGTTGAAAAATCGAGACATTCTTGACTCTTCGAAGACGTTACGTATCCTGTACGAATGACCGTAGCAGAACAGGTTTTAAACTGGATTGAAAATTATATTGAAGAAAACCGGCTCGGAGTCGGGGATGCTCTGCCGGGAGAACTGGATATGGTGGCTGAAACCGGATTCAGCCGCGCATCTGTCCGCGAAGCATTAACGGCGCTGAAAGTGCTCGGAATTATCCATACCCGGCGCAAGGGAGGAATCCGCATTATCCGCAATCCGGTGACGCTGGGATTGCGCCACTATTTTGCCGATCAATACGAAGATACCGGTCGATATAAGGATATGATGGAATTCCGCGCCGTAATGGAGTGGGGGCTGGGGCCGCTGGCTTTACAGCGCATCAATAAAACAACGATAAAAAAACTCCGGCGGCTGGTTGAAGGCATTGAAAAAAAACCAGAAGACGTTACGGTTGAAGATATTATTCGCGCGGAGACAGAGTTTCATAAAACACTTACGGATGGATGTAAAAACAAGCTGGCCGGATTGTTTGTTCATATTTATGAGCCGGTCTTCCGGAGCTGGTGGGCGGATAATCCGGTTACTCCGACAGAACACAAAAAAGACTGGGTGGAACGGCATGGCAGCATGGTCGATGCGCTGGATGCCGGAGATGATGTATATTTTACACAGCTGCTCCGAAACCATACGTTCCAGTATTTAGGAATCAAATAGTTCTGTATTTTTCAGATTTTGCCTTTGAAGGCTGCGTGGAGATTGATAGAAAATATATGATTTACGCTCAACTTATTGATTATTAATAGGTTATACTTTGCTAGGTGGGAAATGAGATATTTTCACTGGAACCAGTGTCCGGAACGGTAAATGTAGGCATTAAAAAAACGGATCGGGCAAGAATGTAAAATCTGATAAGCATCTGTGCTAATTTCTGTAAGTTTTAAAAAATTAAAAAAAAACAGTTGATTTTGATTTTTCATAAACGTATTGTCTGACAAAAAGCGATCGCAAAGTATTCGATACGTAGCAAATTTAAAGGATGTAGGATGAAAAAACTAATGATCACTATCGCGACAACAATTGGATTTGTGAGCAGTATTTTAGCAGAGACTTTAATCAGTTTTATTGCCAACGGACAAGATGCTGGACCAACAGCTCAGCAGTGGACATGGACTCTTGATGGAGGAACCGCCGCTCCCAGTCTTTATTATACCAATGAAGCGGTTAATGGTGCGTCATATTATTCATGGGCATTTGACTCCGTTGCCGGTGATAAAGGATCTTATTTGTTGCAAGCAAGTGCTGCCAAAACAAGCATTATGCGACAGGATGGATGGACATTGACATATATTTCACGGACACAGGATGCCAGATCGCAAGGGTATCATCGCCTTCGATTTAGAGATGGTGATGCATATTTTGATATGCATTTTGTTGCTAATTCTTCTACAACTAATAACGGGCTGTATATTGCAAAATCAGCTGCTGCAGGTGGCGGATATCAATTTATAGCATTTAATTTCTCCGATACTTACAGCACTGTTCAGCTGACATACGAACCTGTCGTTGCAGGGAGTCTTAATTCGAATGATGTCGTGAAGATATGGATTAATGGAAGAGAGGTTTATGCCGGCAGCAGGGCAATATGCGCCATTGGAACAACCGGAATTATACGCGTGGAATTCGGGGATGCTGCTATTGGCGGAACGGGACTGTTTTTTGTGAATCAAGTTATTCTGGATTCCGGTATTCACGTCATTCCGATTCCGCGTTTCCTTAATTTATATCTGTTATCATCTCTGTCTTTTTCAAGTAACTGTTATTTTTAAAGCCGATGCTAAGTAAAAAGGGAAATCCAATGGCGATTGGGCAAAAAATAAACAAAACGTATGTCTTTTTCGTATTAATTTATGTTTTTCGTCTGCAAGTAAATGCAGCAATCAGTATATTATATACCGCTCCGGGGAATCCTGCGGAACAACAATGGGCGGCTGATTTACGGGGAATTACTGTTAAGGGAATAACCAATGTGATTAATGAGGTTATTTATCCGGCGTGGGAGTTTGATTCGCTAAAAGATCAGCAGGGATGGTATCTTAATAATAGATTTAGTCAAACGGCGCGTCAGGCGATGCTTGAATCCGGTTGGACATGGACATATATCTCTAGAACAACACTTGCCCCGAGTGCTGGATATCATTCTGCCAAATTTCGTGACGGTGTTAATTTATGGTCATTACAGTTCCGGCAAAGCTCCTCACCCGGCTCTAATAACGGAGTATGGCTTCATTTCGGTTCTGGGAAATACATTCACTTAAAAGCACTGAGTTTGAATGATGATTTTTGCGTTGTACAGGTGACGTGTACTCCGGCGAATCCGGGGTTCCATGATGACAACGACCTGATTGCATTTTATGTGAACGGGGAGAAAGTACATGAAATGCGCCGACGCCAACAGGATCTGACCACCGGAGTTGTCCGTGGAGAAATACTCGATGAGGCCAGCGGCGGACCGGGGAATTTCGCGGTTAATCTTTACCGGATTGATACCGGTATAAATCTGGATGCATATCATAGTGCCGGAGGTGTATTTTTTTCACTGATATTTGTTGAAAATACAGCAACAATTCCGGCACCGCCGCGCAATGAGAGTTATCTTCATAATTATCATTCTAATTTTGTTCAACAGGCTCTGGCCGGCGGAATTGATGTACTTTTTATCGGCGATTCCATTACTGAATATTGGTGTAGTCCGGGATGCGGGCTGCCGGTGTGGAACAGATTGTGGTCAGATGATTTTCCCGGAATAAACGCTGCAAATTTCGGCGTTAACAGTGATTTGACTCAACATGTTCTTTGGAGATTAAAAAACGGAGAGGGGTTTGGGTTTTCTCCTAAAGTTGTCGTTTTACTGATCGGAACAAATAATACAACTCCAAATAATACAACCCCGGAGATAATTGCAGGAGTAACCGCAGTTGTTAAACAGTTGAAAACCGGATTTCCTCAGACAAAAATTTTATTATTGGGTGTTTTGCCGCGCGGTCAAAAAAAGGATGCAAAACGGTTACAAATTATTGATGTCAATCGGGGAATATCAAAACTGCATGATGGAGAGAGAGTTTTTTATTTAGATATAGGAGATCAGTTTCTGGATGCCGATGGAGAAATTCCGGTGGAGTGGATGCCTGACGGGTTGCACCCGAATTTGTCGGGGTATCAAATTTTTGCCGCTGCAATAAAAGATCTATTAGCGCAATTATTCTGTATGAACCCGTGAGTGGTTTTTGAAGATTAAATTAATAAAAAAATTTGACATTTTATTTTTAAATTATATTGTCGGACAATAATAAAAAATTAATTTAATATATTTCCGAAGTACGGAAATAGAATAGTTGATTTTCAGAGAATAGCAGGGCTGTTTGAGAAAATCATCTGGTGCGCAGGTAGGGAAAACAAATAGAAAGGACAGGGCATGAAGAAGAGGTGGTTAATCAGTATGATAGCAACAGCGGTTGCAGGGTATATTCAAGCGGGTATAATTCTTAACTTTACCGCAAACGGAACAGATGCCGGGCCAACAGCTCAGGGTTGGACTGCGTCGGGAACGACATTACGTTATTATACGAATGAAACATTTGGAAGTGTATCGTATAATGCCTGGGTATTTCAATCAGTTGCCGGAGATACAGGAGATTATTTTTTAAATCCGGGCATAGCTAATACGAATGCGATGCGGACAGACGGCTGGACTGTAACTTATGTTTCGCGCACGGCACTGGCACCTTCGCAAGGATATCACCGCCTCCGGCTTCGTGATGGTTCGGGGTATTTTGATCTGCATTTCGTAGCAGGATCTACTAGTAGTATTGCCAATGGATTGTATCTTGCAAACGCAGGGACGGGGTATCAACTTATACAATCTTTGGATTTATCCGGTGGCTACAACACCATTCAACTGACGTATGAACCGCTTATTGCAGGAAGTCTTAATGATAATGATGTCATTAAAATATGGATTAATGGAGGGGAAGCTCTTTCAACGACCAGAGCGGCTTGTAATCTGGGGGCTACCGGAATCATTCGGGCTGAATTTGCTGATGCGGCAACAGGCGGGGCGGGATTGTTTGCTGTTAATCAGTTTACATTGGAAACCGGCATCAATGTTATTCCGGAACCGAGTACACTTGGTTTATTTTCAATATCTGTATTGACCATATTAGGTATTCGTTTGCGTTTAAAAAACGTAATGAAATAATAAAAAGGTTGTTTTATGCATGCGCGGATAAATGTAATGAATAGTTTTGTTGTCGGTGTACTGTGCTTTTTATGCACTTCTGCGAGCGCTGTCGTCGGTATTTCATATTCGGCACCGGGTGATCCTACAGGACAGAAATGGACGGCGGATATACGCGGAATCATCGTTCGTGATATAACACACACGATAAACAAAATTGATTATCCGGCATGGGAGTTTGACTCTTTGAAGGATCAAAAAGGGTGGTATCTTAATACCACCTTTGATGAATCTGCAAAAAAACTGATGCAAGAAACCGGCTGGACGTGGACCTATATTTCACTGACCAAACTTGCGCCGGCAGCCGGATACCATACTGCAAAATTCAGAGATGGCAATCGGCTGTGGGAAGTGCAGTTGCGTCAGAGTAAAGCTTCCGGTAACGGAGTGTGGCTGCATTTCGGTGCAGGGAAGTATAAACAGTTAAAACGAATGAATCTAGATGATGGATTTCATATCGTTCAGGTTACCTGTGCACCGGCGAATCCGGGAAGTTATGACAATAATGACCTGATTACATTTTATGTAAACGGGGAGAAAGTGCATGAAATGCGTCGGCGCCAGCAGGAACTGACCACCGGGGTTATTCGCGGAGAAATACTTGATGAAGCCATCGGCGGGCCGGGAAATTTTGCGGTTAAAACTTACCGGATTGATACCGGTGTAGATCTGAGCGCTTACCTTATAAAGTAATGGACATATTATAGGTTATAAAAATTGCTGGCGGCTAAACAACAGCTGCCAGCGATTTTTATGACGGGACTGTGAATGCTCTTGTTCAATCTAAAAAAACAAATAACTTAAATAGAGAACGATAGGTAAGAAAGATTAAAGGTTATTATGATTACAGGGAAAAAAGCGCAAGGAGCTTATATGTTGATATTCATGTTATTATTTGTTTTTTTGTCGACAAAAGCCTCTGACGGCATTATTTATTCAGCGCCCGGAGATCCTGTTGAACAGCAGTGGACTGAAGATTTGCGGGGAATCACTGTCCGTAGTATAACGAATGACATTAGAGGGAATACGTATCCGGCATTAGAATTTGAATCATCACCTGATCAGAAAGGATGGTATCTAAACACGAGTATGGCGAAGCCCGTACAGATGTCTATGCGGGAAATCGGCTGGACGTGGACTTATATTTCGCTGACAAAACTTGCGCCATCTGCCGGTTCTCATACCGCTAAGTTCAGGGATGGAAACCGGTTGTGGGAACTACAGTTTCGTCAGGGCGGTTCCTCCGAGAACGGATTGTGGCTGCATTACGGTTCTGGAAAGTATACTCATTTAAAACAAATCAATTTAAATGACGCATATCACATTTTTCAGGTTACCTGTACGCCCGCAAACCCGGGGAATTATGATGAAGATGATCTGATTGCATTTTATGTGAACGGGAAAAAAGTGCATGAAATGCGCCGGCATCAGCAGGAGCTGACCACCGGGGTTGTCCGTGGAGAAATTCTGGATGAGGCCGCTGGCGGCTCCGGCAGTTTCGCCGTCAATCTTTATCGGATTGATGCCGGTGTAGGTCTGGATTTATACCGTCCGAAGGAGGGTGGAATCACAATACTGCCCGACGCTGTGCAACCGGCGGGCGATGATTCTGCTGCGTTTAATGTCGCTTCTCGGCGCGAGCTTTTTGTAGACCATACGTTAATTGAAACTATGACCGGTGGTGCGGAGTTGCGTATGCATCATCCCCATCCTGCCGGCAAGGTTCTGGATTTCATGGAAGAATGGGAAGGCCGATATGCCAATTACGGCACAATTATCAATGACGGTCGACAATTCCGGCTCTATTACCGTTCCGGGAATCCGCGGCATAATATAACGAATCAGGTCACCTGTATGGCGGTTTCTGATGATGGGATTCATTGGGATAAGCCGGTTTTAGGATTGCATGAACAGGATGGCAGCAAAAATAATAATATTGTTTTTTCCGATGCAACTGCCGCCGGCCATAATTTTACACCGTTTTTAGATACAAATCCGGATTGTTTGCCGGATGCAAAATTTAAAGCATTGGGCGGTATCTACAGATACACCAAAGATCCGGAGGTGAAAGGCCTGCTGGGGTTTGTTTCTCCGGACGGGATTCATTGGAAGCAGATCGGCGGGAATCCATTGATCGAACGGCCGTCATTTTATGCGTTCGACAGCCAGAATATTGCTTTCTGGTCGGAGGCCGAGAAAAAGTATGTCGGCTTTTTCCGGGCATGGATCGGAACAAATCCGGCGCAGGGGAATTATTCTAACGGGATCCGGTGGATCGGAAAAACAACTAGTGATGATTTTATCAATTGGTCTCCAATAGAGATACTGGGCATTTTTCATGCCGGAGAAGAGGCTCCGAAGTACGATTTATATACAAATCAAACATTCCCATATTACCGGGCGCCGCATATTTATATTGCAACAGCGACCCGGTTTATGGAAGGCCGGCAGGTGGTCAGCGCCGCGCAGGCAAAAGAAATTAATGTTGATCCGCAATATTTCCGGGATTGTTCTGATGTGATTCTGCTCAGCATGCGCGCCGGAGGCACCGCATATCAGCAACCGTTTCTATCTTCTTTCCTGCGGCCGGGACCCGGTTTGCGAAACTGGATTTCGCGCACCAATTATCCGATTCTGGATACAATTCCCACCGGTGACACTGAAATGAGCCTGTATATTTTTCAGGATTATGCACAACCGACTGCTCACATACAACGATACACGTTGCGTATCGATGGATTTACGTCGGTTTCTGCGCCATTTGAAGGCGGGACTCTGTTGACAAGACCAGTGTATTTTAATGGTAAAAAACTGGAGTTAAATTTCTGGACCAGCGCTGCCGGCGGTATCCGGGTTGAACTGCAGGATAGAACCGGTACGCCGATTAAGGGTTATACACTGGCGGATTGTGATGAATTAATCGGAAATGAAATTTCCCGCTCTGTGTGCTGGAAAGGCAGTCCGGATGTAGGACCGCTTACCGGAAAAGAAATCCGGATTTTCTTTAAATTGAAAGATGCAGATGTGTACTCTTTCAAATTCAACGAGTAGCGTTGAATTATTTCTCCGCGGACACGAGCATCTGCAGGGATTAATCGGAGATATGGCATGAAAGCGGCAGATCAGGTTTTAAACTGGATTGAAACGTATATTGAGGAAAATCATCTGGGCGAAGGTGATTCGCTGCCCAGTGAGCATACCATTATGGCGGAGAGCGGCGCCGGGCGTTCTTCAGTTCGTGAAACGCTATCCGCCTTGAAAATCTTAGGGATCATCCAGTCTCGCCAGAAAAGCGGCATTCGCATTATTCGCAATCCGATTACACTGGGTTTCCGGCACTATTTTTCTGATCAGTATGATGACCCTGAACAGTATGACGATATGGTGGAATTCCGAATGGCAATGGAGTGGGGCCTGGGAACGCTTATTTTTAAGCACATTAACGCCCCGACCATCAAGGCGCTTCAGTCTCTTGTTCAAGAAGTGGAGATGTTAAGCAATGCCACCCTGGAAGATATTACTCTGGCCGAGATTGAATTTCACCGAATTTTAATCACCGGGTGTGGAAACCGGCTGGCCGGATTGTTTGTCCATGTGTATGAACCGATTTTTAGAAACTGGTGGACCGTTAAAAATTTTGAGCAAGTTGATGATTACGGCAAAGCCTGGGTTCAACAGCATAAAGGCATTGTTGATGCGCTCATTCAGAAAAATGAAAAACTGTTCTTGAAACTGCTCAAAAAACATACCCGGCCGTACCTTTAAGAACCATTCAATTTTATATTGATAAACAATTTGAAAATAAAAAAAAAGATTGCGCACCGATTGAGTTTATGTCAGTCATAATAAAATACATGAAGCAAGAAATATTATCCGGCATTTCGAAGCTGACGCTAGGAACAGTGCAGTTCGGTTTGAATTACGGCATTGCCAATTCCGGCGGGCAGCCGGAATATCGGACATGCCGCGATATTGTAGCCGGTGCACTGGAAGCCGGAATCAACTGTTTCGATACCGCGGCGATGTACGGTGAGAGTGAAAAAGTTCTCGGCCTGGCGCTGACGGAACTCAATGCCGGAGATAAAGCGGTGCTGGTGAGTAAAAGTCCGCCGGTCAGCGAGGCGAAAATTCCGGCGGATGAAGTTGAAACGTTTATTGAAAAATCACTGCGGCAGTCGCTGAAAAATCTGGGAGTTGACTCTCTGCCGGTTTTTCTGTTCCACCGCGATCAGGATATTGCCTGGATGGATGCTTTGCACCGGATGAAAGAGCTGGGGCTTGTGCAAAGAATCGGAGTGTCGGTGGATTCGCTTGAGCTCGCCGGGCAGATTTTCAGTCATTCTCTGGTGGATGCAGTGCAGCTGCCGCACAATCTGTTTGACCGCCGTTTTTCTTCCGGGCCGTATTTTAAGGCACTGTATCAACGAAACGCTTTGCTGTTTATTCGCAGTGCATTTTTGCAAGGACTGCTGCTGATGCCTGAAGAAAAAATCCCTGTTGCGCTGAGTGTGGTTGTTCCTGTCCGGCATAAACTGGAAGAAATTGCCCGTACTGCGGGAATGGGTATGCCGGAACTTTGCTTGCGGTATAATTTCAGTTTTCCGGAAATCACCAGTGTGCTGATTGGAGTGGATTCGGTGCAGCAGCTAAAAGAAAATGTAATGATGCTTGAGCGCGGCCCGCTGGACGCAGCGTTGCTCGATTTGATTCATGAAAGTGTGCCGGAGTTTCCGGAATCAATTATTCGTCCGTCGCAGTGGAGTAAATAGCAGATTCGCCACAAAAAACACGAAAAACAAATCTAACCACAGAATACACTGCACACACAGATTTTTTAACAAAGAGGTAACAAAGGAAAACAGGAGAAAATGGTAGGGCGCGCAGTCCCTTGCGCGCCGTATATATGAAAAATTATAACATGAAATGTAGCGCAAGCGTCCCGCTTGCTTAAACAACCGGGACGGTTGTTCTACTTAGATTCAACCGCTGATAACACGGAGATAAACGGATTTAAAACACGAAAATGGAGATCACTAAAAATAACCTAAAGCCTCTAGCCTAAAGTCTAAGGTCTTTTAAAATTATGAAAACAAATAACCTGCCTCTTAAAAATAAAACCATCCGTCTGGCGATGATCGGAAGCACGTCCGGCAACGGCCATCCCTATTCGTGGAGCGCGATTTTCAACGGCTACGACCGCGAGCGCATGACGAATGAATGTCCGTTTACCGGGATTCCGCAGTATTTAAATAAAGAACCTGCCGATACGCTGCGGATCCCCGGCGCTGAAGTGACGCATATCTGCTGCATCGGCGACGGCGGGTTTTCTGCGGAACATGTGGCCGCCTGCTCACTGATTCCGAATGTTGTCGAGCGTCCGGAAGAGGTGATCGGTCAGGTGGATGCGGTGATTGTGGCGACGGATAAAGGGTATGAACACGTTGAGCGCTGCCGTCCGTTTATTAAGACGGGCCTGCCGCTGTTTGTCGACAAGCCGCTGGCGGATAATACGGCCGATCTTGACACGTTTATTCAATGGGTGAACGACGGGCATGCAATCATGTCGTCGAGCAGTATGCGCTATGCCAAAGAGTTTATGCCGTACCGGCTTTCAACCCGCGAACTGGGCGACTTGCGGTTTGTTTCCATTACGTCGCCGAAGAGCTGGGAGCGTTACGGCATTCATGCACTGGAGGCGATTTATCCGATACTGGGTCCCGGATTTTTATCTGTCCGGAACACCGGCAGCGAAAAGCGGAATGTCGTCCATATTAAACACCGTTCCGGTGCGGACGCCGTCGTCATAGTGTCGGCGGATATGTACGGCTCGTTCGGCTGCCTGCAGTTGTGCGGTACGGCGGGGTCGGTTCAAACCGTATTTAAGGACAGCTTTTTTTCATTTAAAGCACAGCTGGAAGCCTTTGTTGAATACCTGCGCACCGGAACGCATCCGTTTCCGTTTTCGGAAACGGTTGAGCTTATCCGGATGGTTGCCGCCGGTATTCGCAGCAGAGAAGAGCAGGGAACGGAAATCTGGATTAACGAATAAGGAGAGCCTTGAATCGAAAATAGAAGAAATATTCATTCATCGCAAAAGAACGCAGAGAACGCAGGAAAAGACAGAATTTGAGATGAAGATTGGCAGCCGCCGGAAATGCAAAAGACACAGAAAGAGAAAGGTTTTTGAATTATGATAATTGATCGCATAGAAAATGTACCGTTGTATGCCGGGCTTGGAGCAAAGGTGCAGCAGGCGCTGGAATATCTCGCTAAAACAGATTTTAAGGCGCTGGAATCGGGACGGTATGAGATTGCCGGCGATGAGGTGTTTGCGCTGGTTCAACGGTATGAAACGAAACCGCATGATCAGGGTTTATGGGAAGCGCACCGGCGTTATATTGATGTACAGTATCTTGTTTCCGGCAGTGAAATCATGGGATATGCGCCGCTGGATACGCTGGCTGTTAAAGAACCGTACAAACCGGAAAATGACTGCGAGCTGTTAACCGGCACCGGAGATTTTTTGACGGTGTCGCCGCGCATGTTTGCCGTGTTTTTCCCGCAGGATGCGCACATGCCCGGGCTGATGAATAAAATACCGGAACCGGTCATCAAAGTCGTCGTAAAAGTGCAATGTGAAAATTGAGAAAAGTAAGAAGTGTGGAGAACAGAGCGTGAAATTTAAAATTAGAGCGTAGTCAGAAAAATTATAGCCGCAAAAATGCACAAAAAACACAAAACTGCAGCGCTGGCTCTTTTCCCATTAGCGAGAATCCGTGTTTATTGCTGCTTCGCTGCTAGCTACTGAAAAATTAAGGAGAACTAAAATGAATGTAATTACAATGAGACAGAGTCGTGTATTAAAAAAAATGCGCAACGGTGAAGTTGCGACCTGTGTAAAACTGAATCTTGCTGATCCGGCGGTGACGGAAATTGCCGCGTTGGCGGGATTCGACTGTGTCTGGCTGGATATGGAGCATGTTCCGCACACCGACAGCGTGATTATCAACCACGTTCGCGCTTCAAAAATGCATGACATGGATACACTGGTGCGTGTTCAGCGCGGCAACTACAGCAATCTGATTCACCCGCTGGAAATGGATGCCACCGGCGTGATGGTGCCGCATCTGATGAATCTGAAAGAGGCGAAAGAAATAGTGTACTATACAAAATTCCATCCCGTCGGCCGCCGTCCGCTGGATGGCGGCTATGCCGACGGCGCCTACTGCCTGCTTCCGCCGGATGATTATCTGAAACAGGCCAACGAACAGCGTTTCACGGTGGTGCAGATTGAAGATCCGGAGCCGCTCGATGAGCTGGAAGAGATCGCTAAACTGGACGGAATTGACATGCTGTTTTTCGGCGCCGCGGATTTCAGTCAGGGCATCGGCACGCCGTGCCGGTGGGATAATCCGAAAATTGCCGGGACGCGCAAACGGGTTGCCGAAGTTGCGCGCAAATACGGAAAATTTGCCGGCACACCGTGCGGCATTGGCAATTTTGATGAGTTTGCTGATCTCGGTTATCAGTTCCTCAGTGTCGGTGCGGATGTCGTCGGACTGGGCGAATATTTCGGTGGCATTGTTTCCGCGCTCAAGGGCACGCGCGCCGGAAAAATTGAAAGTATTTATAAAGGGAAGTAGAGGCGGGATATGCATGTTAAAGATTTATTAAGTTTAAAAAATAAAATCGCATTAGTCACCGGCGGCGAAGGTAAATACGGCCGGTGTCTTACTGAAGCGCTGGCCGAAGCGGATGCCAAAGTGATTATCGCGTCGCCGTTTCCCGACGAATGCAAAAAAGTCGCCGGTGAATTTCAGGGCAACGGCCTGGATGTCCATGCGCTTCAAGTGGATCAGGCGGATCATGAATCGGTGCTCAACCTGAAAGAGCAGATCAGGCAGCAGTACGGACGATTGAACGTTTTAGTGAACTGCGCAGTGGCGCGGCCGATGAAGGGATATAATGCGCCGCTGGAGCAGTGGAAACTATCGATGGACGTGAATGCCACCGGACTGTTTGATATTACCCGTGAAATGGCGGATCTGATGGCGCAAGGCGGCGGCGGAACCATTGTGAATATTGCCTCGATGATGGGCATGTTCGGCCCCGATCTTACGAACTATGAAGGTCTGCCGGATGCATGGAAAGATCAGCCGCCGGATTATTTTTTTCATAAGGGCGGTATGCTCACGCTGACGCGTTATCTGGCACGCGTGCTGGCGGATAAAAAAATCAGAGTGAATGCCATCAGCCCCGGCGGAATTGCTGCCGGTCAACCGGACCGGTTTGTTGAAAATTATACCAAAAAAGTTCCGGTCGGACGGCTGGCGAATAATGACGACATTAAAGGCACCGTCGTTTTTCTCGCATCGGAGGCGTCGGCGTATATTAACGGTGAAAATATTCTTATGGATGGTGGTATGCACGCCTGACCCTTAGAGCAGATCAAGAAAAACCATAGCCACAAAAAACACAAAAAAGCACAAACCCCGGCGTTCTTGGCGGTTCGCACAAAATTAAAACGCTATCGTGAAGGAGATTTGAATTATGCGTCAATGGATTCTGTTTTTATCGTTGATTATCTCGTCGCTCAGTCCGGCGTTTGCCGCAACGCCTGATCCGGCGGAAATCCGGTCAGACGCTGTAAACGTTCTGCAAACTGAATTGCGGCAGGCGGAGCAGTGGCAGAAAGTGCATGCGGCAGAAGCGCTATTAAAACTCGGATACATCGCCGGCGTGGAGGATGAATTTTTAAAAGAACTCTCCCTGTACGAAAATCAGCCGCAATACCGGATCGGCATCTGGCGGGTGCTGGTGCGCACCGCAGTAACTCCGCGCGAACAGCAGCAGTGGATTGAAAAAATTAAAACGGTTCTGTTAGATTCGTCCGCACCGGATCGCATGCACGCAGCGGAAACACTCGGAAAACTAAATATCCGGCTGAATGAGCAGGAAAAAGCATTGACGGAAGAGTATGCGCAGCAAATGCAGGATCCATTTGCTTGCTGGCTGCTGGCGCAGCATGGCTCAGCCGCCGGAGTACAGCAGCTTGAACAGTTACAACAGTCAGACGATCCGGTAACTGCATTCCGAGCCGGATTCTGTCTTGAACAGCTGGAAAAAATCTCTTCAGGAACAACTCGCGAAGATGCTGTTACAGCGCTGGCTGATAGTAACGATGCGAAAAAGACAGCGGCCGCTTATGCTTTAGGATCACTCGGAATGCCGGAAGATCGGGCGTTATTACTACCTTTGCTGTCCGATTTTTCAGCGGACGTGCGCATTGCTGCGGCGGAATCGCTGCTGCGGCTGGAGCGCCAGCGCACCGGACGGCTGGGTTTCATCGACTGGCTGGTGCTGGGCGGATATTTTTTCTCGCTGATTTTGATCGGCGCCTATTACGCCCGCAAAGCTCAGACGGCCGATGATTACCTGCTCGGCGGACGCAACATGAAAGCGTGGATGGTGGGGCTGTCTCTCTTCGCCGCACTGCTGAGCACCGCATCCTATATGTCCGTGCCCGGCGAGATTGTAAAACACGGCCCGATGATTCTTGCGCAGCTCACCGCGATACCCTTGATTATCTGGGTGGTCGGCTGGTTTTTAATTCCCACCTTCATGAAACTGCGTGTTACCAGCGCCAATGAAATTCTTGAAATGAATCTTGGATTAAGCGTGCGCATG